>Ga0129333_10003342_pt1 | contig 14993 bp, 15 predicted proteins | sample CPB6_08_DNA_FD_94474 | JGI IMG/M metagenome (GOLD analysis project Ga0129333, IMG submission 94474) | Freshwater to marine salinity gradient microbial communities from Chesapeake Bay, USA - CPBay_Sum_0.6_0.8_DNA | ecosystem: Environmental > Aquatic > Marine > Coastal | place: USA: Chesapeake...
GCTTCGTTTACAATATCTTCAATGGCACTATCACACTCTGGGTGCAGTGCCATTTCACGATATCTTTTAATAAGATCAAATTCAGTTCTATAAACACCTTCAATGTCAACATATGAACCAAAAAAACCACTACTCAGATAAAAATCTGAGGCATCTTCTTTATTTTGAGGTACAGGAGAGACTGTTGAAGGTGACAGTCCCTCATTGTCTTCTATTGAAAAACCAAATAGTTTTGCCATTATATACTTTTAGATATCTTTCTGCTACTATTTATTATGCAATAATAACGCCAGTAGAATCATTAGTTTCTCCTGCTGACCAGTACTGAACTTGAAACTCTACAGTATATTCTTCAATTGTATCAGAAGAATCATAAGATAAATCAATAGCTGCAACGCTGGTTGGAAAGATATCATAGAACTTATAAGTTCTAAGAGGTTTAATTGCAGTTCCTCCAGGAGTTGCGCTATTATTTGTAGAATTTACTGTTCCAGCACCTCTTCCCAATTGGTGAACAAATGCATTAGTCATATATGACGTAGGATTTGTTGCGCCAGTGTTGTTATCAAGTTTACTGATGGAATTCATCCAAAGTTCAAAAGCAGTTCTCAATTTAAAATCTTCATCATTAATAATAGTTACAGTCCAAACATCAAATGTTCTATCTCCAGCAACCTTTAAAATTCTACCTCTAAAGGGAACATCAATAGAAGCAATGTTTGATGCCGGTAATGCTGCAGATTTGCAAAGAAACTTAAATGTTTCTGCTTCTTGACCTGCTCCAGTATTCCATAAATTAGTCAACTGATTAGGAAACGCAGGAATTTCGACTTCAAAAAGATTAGGCCTTGCACCACCACCTGCAAGTCTTTCTTTAAAGTTGCTGATCGTTCTGAGTGTAGACATTTTTAGAACCTCCGTGTTTTTTTGATAAAATTAAATCAAACTCTACCTGCTACTTCTTCAAAAGAAATACCAGTTCTAGTTGCCACAAACGTAAGAGTAACGTAATTAATCGATCTTGTTGGTTTCAAGAAAATGTCAGCTCTAAATTCATTATTATCAATTACATCAGGAGTGTTATTTGTTTCATCACAAATAACAACAAAATCATATACACCACCTTTAGATTGAACGTCTCTTAGGTATGGTTCAACAATATTGACAAAGTTTGCTCTCGTTGTTTGGTTATTTAATTCAAATAATTGAGCTTGAGAAGCGCCTTTTAATGCCTGTTCTACAGTTAAGAACAATCTTCGAACATTAATTCTATCAAAAGCGGATGCGTATGCTAATGCAGTTTTGTCACCGAATAAAAGAATACCAGAACCTGGTTGACTGATGATTGGATTAACTCTTGCCTTATAAAGAAGATCTCTTTGTGCTTTTGTTGGATTATATGCAAGTTTTATTGCATTGTTTAGAATGCCTCTCTGCTGTCCTGCAGGAGAGAACCAAGGGTATCCGGTAATATTAGTTCTAGACATTAATCCAGCAATATCAGCATTGCAAGAAATATATCTAAAGAGATTATTAAATCTATCATAAGTATACTTGTAACCACTATCAAAGATTGCGTAAGAAGAAGATGCCAATGACGAGAAGAATGAGATGATATTATCAGTTTGAGTCGTTGTGTTTGTTATGTCAATAACTCCGGTTCTATATGGAGAAATTACTGCAACACAATCTTTACGACTTTCTGCAATAGAAATCAATTGATTTGCTTTTGCTTGAGATTCTTCTTTAGAATCAAGAGAGGGTCCACAAATTAAATAATCAACTTCAATTTCATCTTCGTTCAAGAAAAGATTATATGCAGTGTTGAGAGAACCTAAAGTTGCTTTAAATCCACTTCCTGTGTAATCTGCTCCACTTGAAAGATTAAACGTTACATTTCCGATTGAGTTAAATGTAATTCCTTGCGATGCTTGATTCCACCCACCATTTGCAGTTAAAACTGGATTAAATGATGCAGATGGTACTCCAGAATAAGTAGTAAATCCAGAAGACACTGGAACGATATTATTTACCGTGTCTGGTGAAGTGTAATAATTTGTTCCAGAATAAACATAATTTGAGAAATTCGCAAGATAATTTCTATACCAAATCTTTTCTGGTGAATTTACTCCAGAAATAGCATCCGTTGCTTTAGAAATTCCAGTATGCTTTTCAAGAATATTTCCTTGAATTCCTGTAACAGAACCAGTGTCATCAACTATGACAATGTTTAAAGCGTCATTGTCACAATTTCTTGTAACTGCATATTGAGTTGTTACCGGTTTAGGTGCAATAGATCTCCAATAAATTGTTGAATTAGTAAGACCTAAAGTTTGTTGATTATACCAATCAACAGCACTTGATACGGTTGCAGTAGATCCAGTGTTAATTCCTGAATTATTAACAAATGTTATAGTTCTTCCAGAAAGAATAGAAGAGTATTCTGTTCCTTCAGCATAATCGATTTGGGTTTCCACTCCTGCAGATGAAACTCTTGATAAAATCTTTACATCAATTGTAGAATTTCCTGCCGAACTAGTTGTTACACCTGCAATAATACCCTTTAAGTAACCAGTAAATTGTGATGTTGTTCCTACACCAGCAACAACAGTGCTTATACTAGCAGTAACTCCATATCCAACTTGTGCGCCAAGTGCAGCAAGATTAGTTGTAGAAATTCCAATAGTTTGATCTGCTTTGTTATCAATGACACAAACCTTTAATTCATTTCCCCAAGTTCCTGGAGTTTTTGCTGCGAAATGATAAGATCCAGTTGCTTGAGAATTGTAATCGTCAAAATTTTTAATTTTTACTGTAGCAGTTGTGTTATATCCAACTCTAGCATTTTTAAGATTGCTATCATCAACTCTAACAACTTTAAGAACTCCACCATAGGAAAGATAGGATGAAGCACTCATCCAATATTCATATTGTCTATCACTAGAAATTGGTTTTCCAAAAGTATTAAGCAGTTCTTGCTCTGTGGTAATATCAATTGGAGTTTCTACGGGACCAATTGAAAAAGGACCAGCAATAGCACCAATATTGTCTAATACATTTTCTGCTCTTCCTACAGTTAAATCAACCTCTCTGACGAGCACGCCTGGAGATAATTGAGGAGTCGCCATGTTTTTCTCCGTAAATCTCAGTTAACTAAAAATTATTTATTAAAAACTTACTTTACGTGGAAGGAAACATGACGTGAATGTTTACCAATCAGGATATTCAAACTCATAAAAGTATGAAACGGTTTTTCTGGACTTAACTACTCTCTTTATTGTGCATTCTTTGCATTCATATGAATATGAAGATGCTACAGGACCCCTATCTTTACGTGTTCTATAAAACTGCCCGACTAAATTTTTCAATTCTCCACATGTTCTACACTCTCTATCTGTAAGTAATAGATGTCCTAATCTTATCTGTTTATCTATGTCCATTATGATAGATATTCCCACATATACGATTGATCGCCATATTCATCTAAATACCATCTATCGCCATCTTTATCGACAAAACTTGCATCATCTAATCCATCTGCAACAAATCCGAATGGTGCCATATCTTGCTCTATTTGATTTTTCTGTTCTTCATAAAGTCTTTTTCTTACATCTTGATCTGTAAGTTCTTTAAAATAGTCTTGTGCAACTAACCAAGCATATATTACCAAACACATTGCGAGATCATCATTACATCCTTCTTCAGCTTCAAATGAATTATGTTTTTGAATAAAGGTGGTCAATTCACTCATAATTTCATAATCTTTGAAAAGAAGTTTACTCTCTTCAATCATAGTTTTTAAATTAAGGCACCCAACTTTTTTAACTGTTTTGGACATCTTTACACCAAGTTGAGTTTTCTTTCCAGAAAATCCTTGCCCTACAATTTGTCCTGCTCTACCTCTCATAGAACACATGAGAAGATTATTGTATTCAAGATCATAATGAATAATTGATGCTACTTGATCTCCAACGTCATTGACTTCACATAGAATATAAGAATTATTATAATTTTTTGCAACATCAACAATAATACTTGGAAAAAGCATTGGTTTAATTTCATTATTTCTATATTTTGCTACTACCTGATGTGGAAATGTAGTAATATCTACCACAGTAAATGCTGAATAATCATTTCCCACTCCTCTCGCAACATCCACTGTAATCAAATAATCATGATTTTGTAAAGGGTTTTCGTGAACATCCAAACCAGCACTACTAGTTTTGGGATGATCATAAACTAATGATCTTAACTTTGATGGAGAAATAAGAGTATCAACAGATCCTAAAAATTCGCATTCAAATTCTACTTTAAATTGTTGTTCCGAAGTGTTTGCAATTGTTTGTTTTTTCCATTCCTCATCTCTTCCAGGAACTTCACTCCAATGAACATCAGTAAATACATATTCATTCTTACCCTTTTCAGCATCATGCCACATTCGGTAAAAATGATTCATACCGTGTGGAGTAGAAACAATAATTACCTTCGTTTGTTTACCTGACGTAATTGTTGGATATACTGATGCAAAGAATGAATCTGCAATATGATTTGGAACGAACGCAAATTCATCCAGAAATAGAATATTGAATGACATACCACGAACCGCAGAAGCAGAAGTAGAAGCAGCCAAGATTTTACTTCCATTCTCCAATTCCAGTGATCCTTTGTTCCAGGATATAATTCCTTGTTGCATCCACTTTGGTAAATTTTCATATGCAGTTTGCAACCTATCTAAAAGTTCTCTTGCAGTCGCTGCTTTGTTTGCAAGAATGCCAATATTAACATTATCGTTAAATACAGCATAATGAAGCAAGAAAGACACCACGGTTGTTGATTTGCCAGTTTGCCGTGGCATCTTGCAAATATTAAATCTATGATTATGAAAATTATTAATTAATTTTTCTTGGAAATGATATGGTTTGAAAGTTTGAAGACCATGATCCAAAGTTACAATTTTTACGTAGTTATTCGCAAAATATACCGGGTCATCTTTGCACTTAACAAATTCAAGAATCTGTTCTTGTGTGAATTCAATAGGGGTATTTGCTTTCTTTAAAAGCGGATTACCAAGATAGACATCATTTGACATAATAAATCAACTCCAAATTAACAATTCCAAGCTCTAAGTGATTTATTAATTCTTGAATTTGGATCGTTTGCAGTTTTGGATGAAGTTAATTTCTTTTTCATTCCTGACATTCGAGCACAAAAACTTTTTCTGCGTGGGTTCCCGACTTTTTTTGAAGGTGCTTTCAGATCACTTCCCGGATTTTCGCGTTCATAAGATTTACGTCCTTTTTCGTTAAGACCACCCTGCTTATTCTTACCTGCAGAACGTTGCCATGCAGCAACTTCCTCCAATTCAAATTCTTCACCCATAGTTTTTACATAATTTCTATTTGGACCTGGTTTGGCGACACTTCCACCTTGAGGACCAAATGCTTGTATTAACGGTTGACCTGGTTGAATTTCAGAAACAGAATGATAAAGAACTACCGAACCTGGATAGACTTTTTGAAGTTCATCATTTATTTCTTTTCTTGATGGTGTTTTAACTTGAGGAAAGAACATTTTCATAGAATAATACGTTCCTCTCCAAGAAAGAGTTACTGCAATCACATTTCCAGTTTGTGCTTGGAGTCTCGTTGCCTCATCCATCTGAGATTTAAATCCTTTAATTGATTTTGGTTTGATTAAATCAATTACTTCGGCAAAGGTGTTTCCATTAGCATCTTCGATAGTTACATCTTCTGCCTTTACACAATTTGGATATCTTTTTCCAAACATTGTTTTCATTCCTTTCTTTTTATATCCAGGCCAACATTTTTCATCCAATATTTCTTTAGTAATTTTATTAACTAAGGTTTCTTCTTTGTTGATTTTGGGTAGTTCTATTTTCGCTAATTTTTTCTTTCTCAATTCTATTGCTTTAGACCCTAATTCTTTTGCAGATTCTGGAGATAAAGCACCAGCACCAGTAGATCTTGCAATTTGGGTTTCTTTACCTGGTAGAATACCTCTTCTGACCCTTACAGATTCTTCCATTTCTCCACTTGCAATGTAATCAGCAGCCGTATCAATATAATCAGCTGCCTTAGTAATTTTTGACTGAACCCATGCTTCTAGATCACCCTCCCCTTTACCAACTTTTACTTTCAACCTCTTTACTGCATCTTCAATAGTCTTAAGTTCTGATCTTGCCATTGAGTATTCTTCATCTTTAACAGAAACTTTATCCCATGTTTTTTCGCCATATGAGCATTCTGATCTAGTTTCTCTTTTGTTACATAGTGGACAATATCTTTGTTCTTCATGCATAGTTTCCTCCGATTTGGTTCCCCAGTTGTCAGCACCAACTTTACGACATTTTACAAGTGCTCCAGAAGCATATGCACTTGGCCAGACACTATAACGAGACTTTACTTTATGATAACAAGCATCTTTTTTGCCACTACTTTTACCTGGTTTATCCTTTGCTTCTTGCACGTTCATTTCTTCTTTCATTTTCTTTTTAGGTAAATCTGTAGAAACATAAGTTGGTTTTGCAGCACCTGATTTTTCTTGTTGTCCAGGATCTGCTACTTTTTTTCTTCTTGCCGCAGCAAGTCTTTCTTCTGGAGTCATGCTTGCTCTTTTTGCTGATGAAACGCATTTGGGAACTCCTTCCCCAGGTTCGTCACTTGCACAAGTACCACCGGTAACCACGTTGACCCAACCAGATTTTCCATCCTTTGATTTTGATTTACCAAACCAATCACGAAGACCTTCCTCTGTAACATCTTCAAACTTTTTATGTTCCTTTTTAGCAGATGCTTCCATTTTTTTCAAACGAGTGTAGTAATCAGGTATTTCGTCTAAATGTTGAAGAGCAATATTTCTAGCAAGTTCATGATCTTTAGTGTGTTCATGCTCAATAGGTTCTCCCATATCAAGTTGTTTTTGTATGAAAGAAACTTCTAAACGATGTTTCTTTGCTATTTGTTCAACTGTTTTATGTGACTTGATTTTGGGCATTACTCAAATGGGTTTGATTTAGTCTTCTCACCTTTTGCTCTTTTCTTTCTTCCCGCGCAATGAGCACGTTGAGAAAATCCTTTTGGATTGGAGCAATCAATACTCTTTTTATATTTATTGCTCCAGTCTTCTTGAAATTGTTTAAACGTTTTCATTTTCTGTTTGTTGTTTTAGAAGTTTTGCTAATTCTGCAGTAGAACCAACAAACAATGCGTTATTAACTGTTGTAGGTCCTTTTTGCTTTTCTTCTTCAATGTCTTTTAATTTTTTTTGAAGATCCATTAACTTATCTGTTGCATCCGCAACATTTTTGATAAGCTGGCCAGCAACCTCATATGCTCTTGGCATTTCACTTTCTTGTGCAAGTTCTAAAATACCATTTATGGCTTCTTGACCCTTTTCAATAAGAGAATATAGATTTCCTCTTGTATAATCATAATCTTTTTTAATGTCATCCACTGTAGATGATATTTTTTCTATTTTTTCCAGAACAGACTCTGACTCAATAGGATCTGCAGAGACTATGCTTGCATCTACGTTAAATGTTTCATTTAATTTTTCAAATTTTTTAGTCATTTTCATAAACTTTAAAAGGTAGAACCACTAAACCCAAAATCATCACCAATTTCTATCACTAAATTATCAGCATCAGTTATTTTTTTAACATCTGAACCCAATACATGAGTAACAGCAACTGTATTATCTGTTGCTCTTGATACTGTCAAAATATTATTTGATATCGATTTCACATACATTTCTTCATCATCAATAATAATGTAATTCCCAGAAGTTATTGATGATGAATCGTTAACAGAAATAAAAGTTTCTGAATTTGTAATATCTTTAGACAATGTAGTCACAACTGTATTTGTGTAACTCTTTGTTGCTCTAGGAGAAACTGAATAAACAAGATCTCTTCCCGTAGATTTTGAATCAGATCCAGATCCATCTGCAGATATAAATCCAATAGATACTTTTTCGATAAGATCTTTTTCCGCTGAAGATACTGGACCAAAAAGATATGTTTTTGCAGTAAATCTTATGGTATAAATTAATGCCCTTCTAGTACTGAAATCACCCTCATAATCATCATTCATTGTTATGTTATCAATGACAACAGGAATGTCTCTTTTTTCATTAGTAGACTCAACTAATTTTATTGACATATTATAAGAAGGTTGAAAATACGGTAGTATTTGCTCGATTATTTGAAGCATATCATCGTTCAATTTAGTCATGATATTGAGCTCAAATTGCATATTATAAGGCACTGGCATATATGTTTTTCTAACATCGGTTTTGTCCGATGCTAAAGAAGTTATAAATGTTTGAGTTGTGGTAACTTTTCTTGAAGCATCATAATTTAACCCAATAAATTCAAATGACATTCTTGGTAATGACATTTGAACCGGTTTATTTAAATCTGGAGATTGCTCAAGTCTTGCTAAAAACTTTTGAGATGGTCCATATGCTAAAGGAACTTTCAACTCACTTACTACTTTTCCAGAATCATTTTTATGTTTTATTGAAATATTATTGAACAATGATCCAAAAGATATTACAGTCTTTCGTAGTATTTCGTGATAAAAGTATTCAAACATTTTGTTAACTTACTACTTTATACAGTTCTAATATTTATGGCATACCAAATGGATTTTTTTCATTGAAATCAATAATTTCTAAAGATTGATTTTGAATAATCTCATTTTGTGCATATGGATCTGTCGTATTATAAATTTGTGTCGAAATAAGTTTTCTTGTAGCACTACTTGCTGTTCCAACGATTGTTTCTCCAACGACAAATGATCCAGAAATTTTGGAAATTTTTAAAGTATTAGTTATCGAATTCCAAGAATTTACGATTGCAGTAGTACTACTAATCGAACCAGTAACAACTTCATTGATGATGAATGATCCAAAATTAATATTTTGTGGGGAAGATATGGTAACAATCGGCGCTGAAGTATATCCAATACCAGCATCTACTATTCTTATCGAAGTGACTATACCAGAAGAATTGATTAATGAAACTGCTTTTGCTGTCGTTCCTATGCCCGGTGAACTAATAGTAACGCTTGGAGGAGATACATAACCAGATCCTCCATTTGTAATAGAAATTATACCAACAATTCCATCTGCTATTTCAGTAATAGCAGACGCTCCAGATCCACCTCCTCCAATAAAGGATATTTTTGGTGCTACAGTATAACCAAATCCTGCATTAACTATTTCTACGCCTTGGACCTTATTTGATGTTAGTCCATCACAATCTATAATATCTGATATCATAGTTGCTATTCCAATCGCAGTCAGTCCTCCACTTGGAGATGAAGAAAAAGCAACCTTGGGAACAGAAGTATATCCACTTCCTCTGTTTGTGATTGTTATTCTTCTAACACCACCATTAAATATTGCTGAACTTGCAGTTGCAGTGACAGCAGAACCAACCAGAGTTAGTGTTTGAATATATCCTTCTCCTTGAACATTATCATCTATATTTTCAATATTTGTATCTATCAATTCATCTTCATAACGGAATAACTCACATGTTAACTGATACGTGTAATTTTTTTGTAACTGATAAAAAGGTTTTTCATGTTCAACATATTTTATTTCAAAAAGTCTATCTCCTAAAGGAAAATATATTAAATCACCTTCTTTTGGTCTTGTGGATAACTTAATATCTGAAATATTTTTAATAAGAGGAGTTATATAATTTTCAAATCTTTCTTTTGATATTGTAATTATCAAATCATCTAATTCTTGAATTCCAAATTTTGACATCAAAGTCCCTAATCCATTATAACCATCATAAGTTTCTACGTAAGCCTCAATAGGATACGCATTTTCAAATTTTGATTCAATAACTTCTTTTATAACCATTTTAGAAGTTACATACTTTCTTGGCAAATAATATACTTCAACACCATACATTCTCAACTGTTCGTTGATTAAATCCTGAATTAATCCCTGTTCTGTTTTAGAACCTTGTTGAAAAAATGGATTAAGCATATATTATCCAATCATGTCTAGTGGTGGTAGTTCATAAGTACTGGACATTTTCTCCATTAAAATATCTAGTTCTCTTTGAGCATCATCATACATTTGCCTGCCATTCAATTCGACACCGCCAGGAAGTTTAATACCTGTGAATTTCATCATATTTTGTCCCCATTGTCTTTTTATCAATGAAGTTAAATATGGTTTTATAAATGAATCATTCCATACTCTTGAATAATCATTTGGATCAAGGGTTGAATAACAATCAATTATAAAATATTGATCTTTTGTCACTGATCCCCAGTCAATATCCAAATATAATCTATCTTGTCTTTTGTTAAATCTAACTTGTTTATTGGTATTTAAAAGAAAGTCCAAATCTTCCAAATACGTTTTTACCATAGCATAACTTAAAAGTTCTGTCGTCCCCCAGTAGTAAATATCATTTAAAAATAATTGGTACTTAACACTAAACATGTTATGAGTAATGGTATTTGCACCATCAAAAGTAAAAATTTTATTAACTCCAATAACATTAGGTGGAACTTGTAGATAATTACTATTTTCGTAAAAAGTGAAAGTAGTGGCAGATCCAACAATGTTTGTTGTTGTCGATGTACTTACTATACCAACCGAATTTGTAGATTTACTCCCATATCCTGCTCTACCTCTATCAATGTCTTCTTGAGTTACTTGATACTTATAAAAAGTTGGATAAACTCCATCAAAATGCCTTTCCTGAAAAAACTGAATTGCATCGTCGACCAAATCTTCTATTTGCTCATCTGCAACATTAATTTCTAAAACTGGATATCCCAATTTTCTTTTGCAGTAATCAATTAATTCTTGCCTAGTAGATGGTTGTGCCATTAGAGTTTAGATACAACTTCCTGTTGTTTTAAATATAATTTAATATATGACTTTGCTAGAGTCTTCAAAATTTGAATATCATGTATACTATCTATATCCCTAGATAGTTTTTCATATTCAAACATTTTATTGATATCATCTAAAAGTATTTTATCTGGATCCATTTAGTAAATTCCTCAATAAAGTTTTAATTTCGTCCAAATCATTTTTTATATTATTCATATCACATTCTAAGTCTTCCACCCTTTTATTGCTATTTTCTTTAATTTTTTTTAATCTCATATAATTATTATAATCACTCATATTTGTATTTAAAATAGCATTAGTTTTTTCATCTCTTATTAGATTAGAATGTCCCTCTACCTTTGAATATGTCATATTAAGCTAGTGCAATAACTCTAAAATCAGATAATCTTGGTGGGAAAGCCTGGTTTGTTCCAGATCCAATTAATTTAATACTAAAATATTTAAATGATGGAAGATCTGATATAGTAAATTCATATTCTTTATATTCTAAATCTTCAGGTCTATATCCAATTGTATCTGTTTTAACCATCTTCTTGTCAGAAGTTCCATCACTTAAGGATTGTGAAATTACTCTTCCATCATCTGTAAGGTTAGAATATCCAGGAAACGGATAATATACGGATGTTTCATTTGGATTATTTTTGATTGAATATAAAACCCTGATATCACTAAAAGTATTTACATACGCTGTCACAAGCACTTTTAGTGATGTTGCTGGAATTTCTAACTGGACGTTATTTGTAGCATAAACAAATGATGAAGGATCATCTAAAATAGTGTTAACTCTATTATCCGTAGAATAATTTTGAATTGGATTATTAATCCTATTACTGACAAATATCATTGAAGAACGATCTAAATCAACTACAGGAGATATATAAGAATTATTAGTCTCTAAAAATAAATCTAAGGTTAGTGACTTGTTTCCTGGAAGAGTAGACAATTTTTCAGTTTCATTTACTTTAGAACAAATTAATCTTGGGGATTCAAAGTAGTTATTTTTGTTTAATTCAACATTAGTAAATCCTTTATCGGTAAATGAATTTTCAAGTCCATCAACACTAGTTCCGGAAATAGTTCTTATTGATGCGGTGATATTAGTTCCATTTGGAATAGAAGTTTGTACATTTGGATTTGCAATCTCATATTGAATATTTTGAGTCGCATTTACAGAAGTTCCTCCTGTAAGTTTAGTTTCATTTATATAAAGTTTTGGAAAACTTGTTCCAACACTTCTATCAACTTGTCCATATGGAAGAGAATCTGTTTTTCCATCTTGAGAAGTGTCTATTTTAATTGTATAATAGTCAAGATCGATGGGATTTGACGTAGTAGCATCTTGAAGAGTATGTGTCGTATTAATTCTTCTCAATGATATTCCATTCAATTCATACTTATAAACTGAAGTTCCCTCTGAGTATGAAAATGATAAAGTTTGATCAATTCCTCTAGTTATACCTGTCAATGAACTAGCAGTGACGCCAGTATAAGAAATAATTTCATCTCCAATCAAAATATATCCTGGATTAGTTGCACCTATTGATATGTTTTCAAAGGTTGAAAAATTGGTTGTACTATCAACTAAAATATTACCAGTAGAATTTTTCTCATAACTGGATAATAGTTTAATTGGTTTTATATCACTAATAACGTTTGATATTTTTACAACATTTTCTCCTGCGTGCATTCCATGATTTTTATGATTTACTTTAATATGAAGTCCATCAGTTTCCGTTTGAATTCCATCTGCTGGTATAATGACATTTCCACCAATAGAGGAATTTAAATCTGTGGTTATACCAGAATTATTAATATATCTTACTATTTTTCCTACTCCGGTTTCGAAGTCTCCCTGAACGTTATCAAGTATTAATTCATTTATTCCGGATAATTGTGAAACAGAAACTTGCAAATTTCTACCTAAAGTCTGTGATCCGATTTGAGATACTGTTAATACATCACCAATAACATATCCTGTTCCCCCGTTTAAAATTGTTGCGCCAATAGCAACTCCATTAGAAATTGTAATGTTTGCAGTAGCGTTTCTACCACTTCCTGTAATATTGCTTAGAGAAACATTATTGTAAGTTAGATTTCCTGCACTTGGGGTATATCCAATACCAGCATTTAGTAGTGTTAGATTTCCAGTTGCAATTCCTGCAGATGCAACATAGTTTCCTGTTGCATTAGTACCTGTTTGTAATATAGTATTTCCAAAAGTAAGAGTTGAGTCTTGTACTGTAGTTCCCAATCCAACTCTTATTTTTTTAGAATTAAATTCCAGTGGATTTTTAACCAGTGTTGCAATTTGTTTATTTCCTAAATTTAATTCTGGATTATAGAATCCAAAATTTCCTTGGGAACTTGTAAAGTTTGCTCTATATAACGTAAATTTTAAATCCTCAAAAGGACTCTCATTCCAAGTTGAAGCATTTTGTGATTTAAAAAGACCACCTGATATTGGTTGTTTAGTAACTAAAATTCTTCTAGACTCTTCATTTGATAAAGTTGTGACATCAACTTCTCCTAGTCTAGAAACCCAAACATTATAATTTTGAGAATGCGAAAGTATTACAAGGGCATGAAATTTTTGTCCTTGTAAATAAACGGGTGATGGAAAAGTTATTCTAGTTGGAACTGATCCATCACTAAATGCTTGAATGTCTTTTGGATCTACTACAACTTCACTAAATGGATAAACTTTTTTAGTTGGTAGACCAAGTTCCATTGGTCTAATTTGAATAGTTACTGGTAAAATATTATCTTTCGATAGAAAATATAAATCAACAGATGTTATGAAAGCCCCTCTTCTATTTTCAATATAGAAAGATTGTGCTAATGGATCTATGACATTCATCTTTGTTTATTCTTTCATTATTCTTTATTTATTTTGTTTTCTTGTTCAATAAAATTTTTTGCATTTTCTTCTCCATAGTTTATTGTCAATTCTTCACCTGCCAATATATCTTTTATTGCATAATGTCGCATTACTTCATTTACTTTGTCAATTTCATAATCAACATTCGGTTCAAAACTATGATTATATAATCCACAATGACCCATTCCTATTATAGAGTCGCCATGCAAGTCATAACTATATGTTAAACATGAGGGAGATAATTGGATTTCCTTTGAAGGAATAAAAAAATATGGAAATTCTTCTATAATTTCGTATTTTTTTATTTCCTCTCTTGCAAAAACTCCCCATCTATGAATTTTTGATCTTTTGACGATAACTTTATTGGCAAAAAGTAAATAATCTTTATATAAAGATCTAGGAGAAACTATATCAAATTTTTTTTCCATAATTAATTTTTCAGTGACATTTTCAAAAATTCAATTTCTTCTTTTAGTTCTTTTATTGCTTCAATCATAACTGGAATTAACTGTTTATAATCAACCGCCAAATATCCATTTTCTTGCATTTCAACCATTTCAGGAAATTCTTTTTGAACTTCCTGTGCAATAACTCCATAAGAATTTCCAGTCACACCACTAATTTCACTCATTTTTTCATTCCATTCATAATACATTCCATTCAATCTTGCAATTTTGTCCAAATAAATTTTCATCATTTAAAATTTAAATTAATCAATCTATTTAGAGCATTATTGATTTTTTCAATATTTGTTTTTAAGTTAATATCACTCATACCCATACTAGAAGATCCACTCATACTAGAGGATCCACTCATGCTAGAACTAGAGGATCCACTCATACTAGAGGATCCATTATTACTGCTCATTGTGGCAGGAGCCGGCGCTGGCTTTGGCGCAGCTGCAGGACCAGCTGGTGAAGAAGCAGGCGATGACATACTGAAGGCTGGTGTAGGTATACCTGGGAATGGAGAAGTGCCACCATTGTTTTTATTAGTGGCTTTAGGTGGTTCATTAACTCTTGCAGATGATTCTCCTCTACCAGTTCTAGAGTCTTGATCTCGAACAGCAACTTGTTGTCCTGTTCCTACAGTAGTTTTAGTTCCACCTTTAATATTGCCAGTTGATACTGAGATATTATTTGATGCAGCATAAGAAGAATTGTTGATTTGAGTAACAATCTTTTTTTCTTGTTTTCCAGTCTTA
>Ga0129333_10003343_pt1 | contig 14993 bp, 21 predicted proteins | sample CPB6_08_DNA_FD_94474 | JGI IMG/M metagenome (GOLD analysis project Ga0129333, IMG submission 94474) | Freshwater to marine salinity gradient microbial communities from Chesapeake Bay, USA - CPBay_Sum_0.6_0.8_DNA | ecosystem: Environmental > Aquatic > Marine > Coastal | place: USA: Chesapeake...
AATAAACTATTAGGTGAATTTAATTTGGAAGGAATTCAACCTGCTCCACGCGGTGTACCACAAGTAGAAGTCACGCTGGATGTTGATGCGAATGGTATTCTTAAAGTAAGTGCCCGTGATAAACAAACTGGTAAAGAAAATAAGATTACTATCAAGTCGGACAGTGGTCTAAGCCAAGAACAGATTGAGGAGATGATTCGCGATGCCGAAGCAAATGCTGATGCTGATCGAAAGCAACGTGAGTTAATTGATGTAAGGAACCAAGCGGACGCAGTTGTCCACAAGGTTCAAACTGATCTTAAAGAAGTTGAGGGCAAACTTTCAGAAGATCAGAAGAAGAATATAAACGACAAAATAAGTGAACTACAAGAATCGTTACTTGGCTCAGACAAAGAAGCAATTACTAACAAATTGTCAGAATTGTTTGTTGCCTCAAATATTATTAATGAAGTAAAGCAATCAGCCGCAGAGGAGTCTGCAAAGCCCGATGTGGATGACACAGTGGTTGATGCTGAGTTTAAAGAAAAGAAGTAAAGAATATGCGGCGTAGATGCCCGGCTGGGGTCTACTCTCATATATGTCATAACTTGCTTATAGAAAGGAGAACGACTATGACAACATATACAATAAGTACTTTTGATTTACCAACATTGCATCGCCACGCCGTGGGCTTTGATAGATTATTCAATGAGCTAGGACGCACTTTTGCCAATAGCAAAACAGATAACTATCCTCCACACAACGTGGTAAAGATTGACGAAAATCACTACGCTATCCAACTTGCAGTTGCTGGCTTCAGTGAAGAAGAACTAGACATTGAATATAAAGAAAATGTTCTAACAATCCGTGGCGAGCAAAAGCAAAAGGATGAGTATGAATACCTGCACAGAGGAATCAGTGCTCGTACTTTTGCTCGCCATTTTACTTTGGCTGACAATGTAGAAGTCAAGGGTGCTACTGTAATTAACGGTATCCTGGCAATTAGTCTTGAGCATATTGTTCCCGAAGAACAAAAAGCCAAAAAAATTGCAATTACATTTGTTAAGTAATATAATAAAAGTAGGGGGAATTCTCCCCCTACTCTAACCTACTAGATTATGAGCAAAACAGACATTGTAGTAAAACCACGGATTCAGGTCAAAACAAACGTTCAGCCTCCCAGTTTGTTTAATGTAATTTATCTAAACGACAATGTTACCACTATGGAGTTTGTTGTAGAAACACTCAAAAACATTTTCCATCATACCGACGAAACCGCCCACAAGATCACTGTTAAAATTCACGAAGAAGGATCCAGTGTAGTAAGCACCTTGCCGTATGAAATCGCTGAACAGAAAGGTGTCGAAGCTACACTACTTGCTCGCAACAATGGTTTTCCACTCAACGTCAAACTAGAACCAGCAAATTAATGATATTCAATAAAATTCGTGAACTTAAGGACAAAGGACTTAAGATTGGTATTACCTTCAGTACTTTTGACATGCTTCACGCCGGACATGTTGCTATGCTAGCCGAAGCCAAAAACCACTGCGATTATCTTATTGCAGGTCTCCAGACTGACCCAACCATTGATCGACCTGATACCAAGAATCGTCCGGTACAGAGTGTGGTTGAGAGGCAAATACAGCTTGCGGCGTGCCGTTATGTGGATGAAGTGGTTGTGTATCAGACTGAACAGGATTTGGTAGACTTATTGTTGATTCTTCCAATTGATGTGCGTATACTTGGAGTTGAATACGCCGACAAACCTTTTAGCGGCGATGCTGAATGTTATGCTCGCGGAATCAAAATAGTATTCAATGGTAGAGACCATAGTTTCAGTTCTAGTAGTCTGCGTAAACGAGTAGCAGCAGCCGAAGCTGAAAAAGCACTTAGGAGTTAATTGTGGATGTGATGCTAGACTTAGAAACACTGAGTACCAGACCGTGGGCAGTGATCCTTACTTTGGGCGCAGTTAAGTTTAGTCCGTGGAATACTGATGTTGATACCACGCAAGGTCTATATTTAAAACCAGATGTGGATGAGCAGATTGCTTTAGATCGACATATTCAAGATCTAACTGTTGAATGGTGGGGCACACAAACCGAAGAAGTTAGAGAAGAAGCACTAGGCACAGAAGGCAGGATCAGTCTTGACACAATGCTAGACGAACTCAATCGTTTTCTGGTAGGAGTAGACAATATCTGGTGTCAAGGTCCTGCATTTGACATTGTTATACTTGAAGATTTGTACAGGCAAATGGATCGTCCTACTCCGTGGCAATTTTGGCAGATACGAGATAGCCGTACCTTATTCAGTGTACACGGTGATCCTAGAAAAAAAGATCGGCACGGTGCTCATAATGCCTTGATTGATTGTTATTATCAAGCTCGGGCAGTACAGCAGATATATACAGATATTGGTATAAAGAAAAGAACATACGAAAGTGCGAACAAATAATGGATATAATTTTTTCAAGACAAGCAGCCCAAGAACTAAGCGAAAGATACACAGTTTTAGAATTAGAAACTTTTGATGTCGAGGGTAAAATATTAGAAACATTTTGTGTAGTTTCCGGTGACCGGATTCCACTGGAAGAAGTAGTCAAACTTGATCATTGGAAAAAACTGCATAATGAATTCGTTACCGCTAACAAAGAAAAAAATGCAAAACTGTGTTACAATTTACGCCCATATTTAAAAGGGAAATGGGGTGGTGAATTGGACGAGTTTTATGACATAGTTTGCGACAGATTTGACTACAAAGAAGAGGCATAATATTTGTATTTTATCATTATTCGATATAATGATATATACAATATGAGCAAACTTTTAGCTGCCATCTTACTGGCCACCTTAGCCCTGGCAGCTACAGCCGAACCAAGGTCAAGACAGATTAGATTTACATGTGGTAGTTTCGAAGACGTTGAAATGACCATGGAAAAATATGGCGAAAAGCTAGTTATAGCCACACAGAGTCCTAACGAGAAAACTGTTAATTTATTATACGCCAATTTTGAAACACAAACTACCAGCTGGTTTATACATGATCTACAAACCGATGAATATTGTATGCTAGGCGTAGGAGAAAAAATTTATATTCCAGATACAAGTCCTTTGAAAAAGGGCACTGGAATAGGAACAAAAATTAATTACAATTAACCTGGTTGATCCAGGTTTTTTTATGACCAAGGAGAATGTCATGAGTTGGTTTGCACATCGTCCCGCAAAAAATCCACCGCAACCGGCACCTGTAACACCACCGCATCGTATGTAATGCCACATTATTGCTAGGTTTTTTTTAGTAAATAGTAAAGTAGACATCAAATAAAAAATAATAAGAGTCTACTTTAAAGGAGCTAACAAAAAATGAAATTTCTCAGCAAAGTCGCTGTGACTTTTGCTGTTTTTCTATCATCCATTCTTCCAGCTAAAGCAGATATCACAGATGGTCATTTTGGTACAAACCAAATATTTGATGTACAATATTATTGGTCCGGTACAACATTAAATGCAAGTAATTTCATTGCACCGTATGATATGAATTTTCAACATCCTACGTTAAGCAGTGGTCAATATTTTGCATTCTTCAATTCAACAACTAATCCAGGAACATATGGATTAGGGTTGTATAATTCAAACGGAACTCTTGCACAAGTATTACATAATACTGGTACATTACAAGCTATAGGGCCTGATGCATTGTTCTATATAGGTTCAGGATTCTTTGGTACAGTAATTACTACCAGTGCAGGATATGCCTATGGATCTAGTGCAAGTTTTACTAACATGGATACAAGTGTTAATTCGACTGATGCACAAAACTATACATGGGCAAGTACTACGCCATTAGGTGCTGGACAGACAGCAGGAAGTGGTACACCAACTGTAGTATCTACTGCTGCAGGAACTCCTATCGTGTCAACATCTACTAGTAACGGCGCAACTACATCTACCACAGTTGATACCGCTGGTACGCCAACATCAGCTACAACTATAACTGATAGTAGAGGATCACAAGGTGATAAAGAGTTAACAATCACTAGAAACACAAATGTAGTTACCACAACAACTGTAACCAGAGTAGTAACTGATACAACTCCAGTAACAACTACTACAGTTACAACACCAACTACAGTAACAACTTATAGTGATGGTTCTACAACAACCACTAATGGTACACCTGTTACTACCACTTCAACTACTAATCAGGTGGTAACAACTACTAGTACATTTAATACGGTATCATCAACAAATACCAATCAAGATTATACTACTAGAATAGATCAATACAATGTATTAGCACAGACTAATAGTTTTGCCAATTTACTTAATTCAAATGATGTATTGAATCGTCATAGTGTAATTGATGGTGATCTAGTATTCCGTGGAAATGTTGATGCAGGTAGAAGCATTAGTTTCTACACCTTGGGAGAACGAGCAGGTGAATATGCCAACGATGGCTATACGATTTCAACTAATCGTTATGGGTTTGGTTTAGATAAGCTTGTTAGAAACAATTGGATCATTGGACTAAATGTCAGTCGTTCGAGTTCAAGTATGAGTGGCAACGATTCCTCTGGTAATCTTTATAAAGATATGATTGCCGTAAACAGTATCACGGTCGTTAAAAATTGGATTGTAAGTTCGCAGTTGGGGTATTCGCGTAATGCTATGGATTCCACACACAGTTTACCTGCACTTGGGTATTCGAACAGTTCTAGAACAAACGGTGATGATTATTGGTTTACAGCCAGATTATACACTCCAGATTTTCGTGGACTAAGACCATTTGTGGGCGGGCGAGTAGAAAATAACCGTAGGGATGCAGTAACAGAAGCAGGAAGTGCGTTGACTGCAATGAGTTATGATGCTGTTAACACAACGACAAATACCGCACATTATGGCGTAAGATTTGATCGTCAAGTAAATTCTTTTAATTTTTATGCCGAAGCAAGTCAAAATTCTGATAATGTTTTGGTGTCACGTTTAGGAGTTGGTAAACAGCTGACAGAAAAAGTAGCTATTGTTGTAGGAGCTACACATGTTAAAAAAGACAGTATAACAAGCACAGCAGGTAGCATAATGTTACGAATAGGCTTTTAACTAGACAAAAAAAGCCCCGCAAGGGGCTTTTTTATTTCGGAGCAAATAAGTACTAATAAGTTCGATAACTATTGGTCCATCAAAAAAATAATTAAAAAGGATCACGAATGTTTAGCCCAATATACAGGGTTATAATAATTTCAAACGGGCAACGGAGGCTATGGATCCGTTAACCCTCTTTGCCCTTGCCAATGGCGCCGTTCAGGCTGTCAAAAAAGGCTGTGAATTATACAAAGAAATGTCCAGCGTGGCCGGGGACGTCAAGAGCGTCCTCAAGGACCTTGACGATCAGTTTGGAGAAAAATTTAGAGATCGCAAACCTACTGTAGCTGAAAAGAATCAATACATCGAAGAAAAAAATCGTATTATTGAGCTGAGCAAAAAACAGCCCGACGACATCTATACACAAATTGGCGAAGAACTAGGAACTTACTTTGAAAATTATGCTTATTGTAAAGCAATTTTCGAGGAAGAAGAAAAACATGCATTTGAAGTTTACACTGGCAGTACCAGTATTGGTAAACGTGCCCTACAGCGTGTGTTAATGCTTAGTCGTTTGCAGGCCATGCAAACAGAATTGCGCGAAATCATGGTATATCAATGCCCTCCGGAACTGGGAGATCTATATACCAGAACCGAAGCAATGATGGAGCGTATTCAAAAAGAACAGGCCATTGCCTTGCAATTAAAGCGCGAGCGTGATGCAATTGCAGCCAAAAAAAAGCAAAAAAGAATCGAACATATCAAATGTAATGCTTACAAGTATGGCATAGCTATTGTATGTACCGTATACGCAGTTTGGTTAAGTTGGGCCATTGTACAGGTTAGAATGGAAGTCAATCCTGAACTAGGTCGTTGTTTGATTCCCAAGGGAACATGGCCTTATGAACATTATAATAATTTAAAGTGGATAGATTGTGAGCCAAGATAATGCGGTTAAATATACGTTTAAGGCCAACATTGGGTTGGTTATTAGAATGCATTTTGAACACAACTATAGTATACAAGATATTTGTATGAGACTTAGATATCCTCAAACTATAGTGGAAGAAATTGTAAAAAGGCACTTAGAACAGAATGCTTAATCCAGGCGTAATTAAGGCTGTATTAGAATTACATAAACAAGGATTTTCTTATCTGGCTATAGCTAAGTCTCTTAATCTACATATAAATGACGTAGTGGAGATAATAAATGAATACAGCTGATTTTTTAACTTTAAGTTTGAGAATATTCTTTTGGATAGTTACAACAATGGCAATTGGCCAAGGCAGCTTGTTTGCAATTATATTATGCCTAACAGGTTTTTTGATTATAGAAAAATTCCTTGAAGACATACAGAATGATTGGAGTTAATATATGAAAAAAATAATTTTTACGCTGCTTATAATACTTTCAGTTGGAACAAATGCACAAGAATTTCAATTGTTATTTACAGACAACAATGAGATAATTTACAATGAAAAAGATTGGCAGCAAGCAGCACAGTCTAATATATATCAATTGTCTGTTCATAAAACTTCACTTAATCTCCGTCAACGACAAACACCTGTTTATTCACTGACTGAATTTCACGATCCAGCTGGACAAAAATATGAAATGCTGGAACAACCTGTTTATAAAATTTACACTTTTGGATTATTAGATTGTCAAACTGCTTTATTTTATATTACAAATCATTGGTTTGTTGACAAAGACAACAAAGTTGTTTATAATGACATTAAATCCATTGGCTCCTACATAGTTGATATGAGAGCCAATAATACTCCGCGTAACGACTTATTCCGTCTGGTTTGTTATAAATGACAATTCGTTTTCTAATAGCAGCAATCATTATGATTGCTAGTAGTCCGGTATTCTCTGTTAATATATTAGCTAAATCATGGTTAATAGCCGACGGTGAAGGTAATATATTAGAGTCAGAGAATATTGAAATACAACAGCCTATTGCTAGTATAACCAAATTGATGACAGCCATGGTTGTTCTAGATGCCAACGAAAATCTACAACAACCAATTAATAAAAAATTTAGAGGACTAACAGTTACCAAAGGGCAGTTAATAAATTTGGCTGTGATTAAATCAGATAACCAAGCTGCAAAATTGTTATGTGAACTTTATCATCGTGGATATAAACAATGCATAAACGACATGAATAATAAGGCTCAAATTTTAGGAATGAATAATACCAGATTTGAGGATAGTAGTGGTCTTGACAATCGTAACGTAAGCACACCACGAGATTTGATAAAACTTTTATTAGCGGCAGAAAAATACCCTGAAATTATTCATGCAAGCAATCAATCAACTGGAGAGCTCATGAACAAACGAAAAAGAAAAATAATAAAATGGAAATTTACAAATACAAATCCTTTGGTTGCTAAATACAATGTACTCGTTAGCAAAACTGGCTATGTTCGAGCAAGCGGCGGCTGCTTAGTAATGAGTGCAGTGATCAAAAATCAAAAACGTTTATTTGTAGTGCTAAACAGCAATACTACACGAACAAGAATCCACGACATGGAACAATTAATTTTAACTCATGCCCAATGACCATTTACAAAGCGCCAGACTGGTTGTACAGACCGGCCAATATTGATTCTCTATTATATTCTAGTATAAAAAAAGAATTACTGCAGGTTTTTAACTATAAATTTAAACAAACTCCGTTTAATAAAATACAAAGTCAATTTACCATACCTGCCAACATAGAATATGTCAAGCAGACATGTCCTACATTAATGAAACAACTTAAAATGTATGGCCTAGATACTGAATTAAGAATGCTGGCATTTATAATAGTATCTCCGGGCGGAGATTACCCTATTCATGTTGACACACTTAATCCTGGCCAGATGAGTCTAGGACTAAACATTCCTGTACTCAACTGCAATGATTCCTATACCGCATGGTACGACACTGAAATACTTTACCATGAATTTTTTGAATCATCATTACTTGATAATTCAGTGCCTTCAACTGCGTTACCGTGCGACTTGACTAATGCAGTAGAAATTGCCAGATGTTCGGCTAACTCTCCGCATTGGGTGAATGTGCTGAAACCACACGCTGCAATATGCAATCATAACAAGTTAAGAGTAAATTCGTCTCTGAGATTCGATAAAAAAATTTTTGAAATGATTAGTGATAATTCATTTTACGAAAGGTGTGTGTTATGAGTAAAGTACCAGACTGGTTGTATAGACCCGCTGATATATCTCAAGCTGAAACAAAACTAATTCAAATTGAAATTATAAAATTTTTAAAAAGTTGGTGTCAAACTAAAAATGTTGAATTTTCGTCACTAACTACACAGTTTATACAATTAAATTTCCGTGACCAGGATCGTTTGTTTCACAACATATTACAGTTGCCAACAGTAGATAAAATACTTACTCGAATGCAAATTAAACACCTTCTTATCGCAGTTGGGTTTATTATTGTAAACGAAAACAAGTATTTCCCTATACATATTGATTATTATAATACAGAATTTATCAATTTTGGTTTAAACATTCCAATTTTAAATTGTAACGGATCACGAACGGTATGGTATGATTCAATACCAGATGACAACGACGATATGCCCGACTATATAGGTGATCTTACTAAATTTAGTACATCAGTGTCTGTGAAATGTGTGCAGGACAATGTTAATGAAATAGGAAGTTGTGATGCAAATACGCCTCATTGGATCAACATTGCTGTACCTCATGCTCCTAGATGTGAACATTCAAAGTTAAGAATTAATGCTTCTTTTAGATTTAATACCTTAGAAGACGATTTCGTCCATAGTAAACGATTTGAACAACTTATGGTTAAACAGTCACCTCATTAATATTTCTTTAACTTTGTTGTAATCTACTAGCTCGTTGGGTACTCTGAATCTTTCGCTTAATCCTAAATTATAAATTTTTACGCAAGATTCAAAATTATCAACTAATTCATTTACTATTATTTTTTTAAATTCTGTATAAAAATGCTTATGATTGTATTCTAAAACAGATTGCATTTCTTGATACATTTTATCTAATTCAGACTCAGAAAGCTTGCATAGTTTTTTTATTTCATTCATTATCATTTCAAGACGCAAATCAGGATCACTTTCAAAATCATAACTTTCGTCGATCCACCTATCAAAAGTTTTAAATCCGTATGATTTTAAATACTCAAGATTGCCCGCTGCCGACACTAAAATAAAAGGTCTTTTAACAACAATAGGCTTAAATACTTTTTCAGTTAAATGTAATTTTTCCTCATAAAAGTTAGTTTCTGTTACAATATTCCACAAGGCGGTATAGAAATAATCAGGAATAAACGCACTGGCAGAAGCATATTCCACATCATCAATGACCATCGGTGCTGCTGATGGCCATAAATTTTTTATTATATTTTTTTTACTAGCATTAGATAATTTTGAGTTAATGTTAAAAATCTCTTCCTTTATTGTAGATTGAGTTAACAACGGTGAAGATATTATTCCATGCTCTATTAGATTGTGTTCTTTTAACATAGAAATCAACAACATTCTGTAGCTACGATTATCATTGATAATGTGATTAAGACAGATAAATATTTTAGAAATTTTGAAATTATTTACATTTTGAAGATAGCTCAAATCTTGATACCAATCAAGTGCTACAAATCCGTGAAAAAAGAAATACCAATCTAAAAATGGTCGATTCTCTTTTAGCCATTGTTTTTTAAGTTGACTTTTTTCAGAATTTGCAAAAATTTTTATATTTACGTTGTACATAATTGGCCCATGTGAGGGTATTTCGCAATCATACCAGTCTCTGCATTCAGTACTAAAAGGTTGGACTAGAAGCTGTCTACTACCATTGGACAAATTAGTTAAATCCTTTATATTAAGAGGTTCTTCGTGCCAAAAAACACAATTACCATTGAAATCGTAGGAATAATTTGGGTTGTTTGAATTAGTGTTTAAGTCATTGATGTTAGTTGAATGATTTGGAAAATAAAACTGAGGTATAATAAACAAAGGATCTAGTAGATATTTTTCTAAAAATAGTCTAAAATTAGAATAGGAAATCATAATATGAAACAGGTTGGTTTTATTGGTATTGGTAAATTAGGAATGTCATGTGCTGAAGTAATTGCAACACAGTATGAAGTTACCGGCTATGATATTTACCCAAAATCCAGCGGGGTAATTAAAATATCCGATAACTTACGAGGTGCAGTTGTCGGAAAAGATATTGTATTTGTTGCGGTTCAGACTCCTCATGATTCTGCCTATGATGGATCGAAGCCAATTACGCATTTACCAAATAAAGATTTTGATTATACGATAGTTAAAGATGTATTAACTCAAATTGATGTATGGGCGAGACCTGATCAGCTGATAGTTTTAATTTCCACGGTGCTACCGGGAACAGTTAGAAGAGAATTACGTCCTTGCATTACTAATGCACGTTTCATTTACAACCCGTATCTTATTGCAATGGGTTCAGTCGAGTGGGACATGATTAATCCAGAAATGGTTATTATTGGTACTGAAGATGGTAGCGAAACCGGGGATGCTAAAGAACTAATAGAATTTTATCGACCATTGATGCAAAACAATCCTAGATATGTTGTTGGTACATGGGACGAAGCTGAGAGTATAAAAATATTTTACAATACTTTTATCAGCACGAAAATTGGTTTGGTTAATATGATCCAGGATGTTGCTATGAAAAATGGAAACATCAATGTTGATGTAGTTACTGATGCATTGGCCAATAGCACAACAAGGATTATGAGTCCAAAATACATGCGAGCTGGTATGGGGGATGCAGGACCATGTCATCCTAGGGATAATATTGCACTACGTTGGTTAGCAGAAAATCTCAATTTGGGTTATGATATTTTTGATACTGTGATGCATGCTCGAGAACAACAGGCTAAAAACCTAGCTAGGTACTTAAAAAAAATACAGGTGTCAAAAAATTTACCAATATTTATTATGGGCAAAGCCTATAAGCCTGATGTAGATTATTGTGATGGAAGTTACAGTTTATTGTTAGGTCATTATTTAGATGAAATACAAGCAAAATATTTTTTCATTGATCCGTTAACTGGTGATAATCCACCATTCATTGGAGTTCCGGTAATTGCTTTTTTAGCGCATAACAGAGAAATTACCTACGGTTATACCGGTACTAAAGAATCGCAAGAATTTTATTGTGAGTTATCCCCGGGAAGCACGATAGTTGATCCGTGGCGAAAATATCCTGTTGATAACGATTTCTATGAAGTGATACATTATGGTAACACACGAATGGTTTAATATTGATCCTTTTTGGGACGATGAATATAAAAATCTATCTTATAAGAAAGAAAACTTCAATGATCCTGCAACACAGATAGCATGGGAGGATGCAGGTTTTAGAGGACCATTTGGCGGTTGGATGTGCGACATGCGAAATACACAACCAACATGGAATTATAAATTCATTGATTTTTTTCAGCAACGGGGCTGGAAAAATATTGGAACTAGCTATTATAGGATGGATCCTGGTAGTTCACTGCCCGAACACGTTGACACATATCGACGTTACATTGAACTGTTTGATCTAATAGGACAAGAAGATACAATACGTCGGGCCGTAATATTTTTAGAACCATGGCAAAGCGGGCATTACGCAGAATGTGATGGGGTTCCGTACATAAATTGGATAGCTGGATTTACATTGATTTGGAAATGGGACGCACCTCATATGGCCGCTAATTTAGGCAAAACTCAAAGATACACATTACAAATTACAGGGCATGTTTAATGTTATATACCGTTAACGAATGGGATCCTCTTCAAGAAGTGGTAGTTGGTCGTGCAGATTTTGCCAATTGGCCCGGTGATGATCCTGTATTTGCAAAGGAAAATGAAAAGACTACATGGACGGAAACTCCGGTTCCCAGCGGACCAGTGCCGGACTGGATCATCGACGAAGCCAACGAAGATCTAGACACACTTGCAGCAACACTGGAATCATGTGGAGTAACCGTACATAGACCTAAAGCAATTAATTTTCAAGAACGCGGAGGTATGTACAACTATTGTCCAAGAGATCGATTATTAATATACGGAGATACTATTGTTGATCCTGCCATGATGTATCCTTGCAGAGATATGGAAACAGAGGCATTAGATGACATAGTATATCGAGCCAATACTGTACATCGCATGCCCAGAAATGAGGGCATGATATTAGATGCAGCAAATATTTTACGTCTCAATGACACCATGTTATATTTAGAAAGTGCCAGCGGTAATCACACAGCAGCAAGATGGTTGCAGCATAAGTTTCCCGAAGTAAACGTTGAAATCTGTAATTTTTACTCCGGAGTACATATAGACAGCACAATTGTACCATTGCGTGAAGGATTGGTAATGGTAAATGCCAGTAGAGTTAATATGAACAATTTACCTCGGGTTTTTAATAATTGGGAAATTGTTTGGGTCAATGATGTGGTAGCTCAGAGCTTTTACAAATACCCATATGCCAGCAAATGGATAGCACTAAACATGCTAGTGGTAGATCCGTATACTGTTATTGTTGATAGACACCAAATCAAATTAATGAATATGTTAGAGGAACACCAATTTACTGTTATACCATTAGAATTAAGGCATTCAAGAACACTGGGTGGTGGATTTCACTGTGTTACACTGGATTTAATACGCCAAACTCAATAAATAACTTACTAATAACAAAAAGGTTATCATGAGTTTTGAAAGTTACACAGATTGTTTATTGCAGGCTTATGAATCACATACTAGACCTACAGAAGTACTAAAACGGAAAAAAGAAATACTTGATGAAATTGCGATGTTCTACAATTATTCCCCGCGTTCAATTTTGTATGTGGGTTTTAATCCGGCTATTTTAACTGACACAACTGAGGAAATCTACCTAACAGCAGCGTCGCAAGCAACACAGGATTTTTTAAAACAGAACGGGATTAAATTTGAGTTTATACCAAGTCTTGGTTCTCTCGCACCAAACTTTAAGTTTGATTGTGTTGTAGCATTAGACGAATATTTTACTTTTGCTGCTTCAGACACAGAACAACGTGCAAGAGTCACTGAAATTTGTAATCTAACTAGGGAATATGTGATAACTACTTGTAAGGATTATAAAAATCAAGAATTCAAAGATAGAGAATTTAGCGTACCGGCATTGATAAGAAATGGAAAATCTAACAATATCTTTTTAGAATTTCATGATTACGACATACAGGATAGAAACAGTTGGCTAACACAAGTTTATCATATTAACGGCACAAGCGTTAACACGTATGGTAAATTTGCTAGAAGAGCAATGTTTTTTAAACAGTTGGCCAAGTTCAGTCATGACGCAGGAGCAGAGGGTTTTACCGTACATAAAAATTTAATGTACAAAAGTTTAATCAAGAAAAATTACGAGCATGTAATTAGTATTCGATTTGATAATGGATCTTAACACACACCTAGCAAAAATAGTAGAAGGACTGGTAGCAGATATTACATCTAATGTTTTAGTTAGAGTTGATAGTGCTATCAGTGCCGCTATCAACAATAGATTAGCTGCTTATGATTATGCCGCTCATATACAGGAAGCGGCCAATTCTGCATTCGAACGCAGAATCAGTGAATACACTGTTGATCCAAAAAGATTAGAAAACAGGATTGTTGGTAAAATTAACGAAACAATTGATGCAGCTCAGGATCAGACTCGCACATTGGTTGAAGCACAGGTACAAGAAAGATTGTCCACTGTAGACTTTCAGCGAGCAATTACCGATTCGGTCAGCACTATCGTAGCTGATAGAATGACAGAATTTGTCTTTCCACCAAACAGCATTGATCCTGCTGCGCTAAAATTGTTAGATCTCGAGATCACCGGTGACAATATCCGCGGTGGCATAATAGAAAATTTTAGCAGCACCGGAATTGACGATAGAGCCAGCCAGGTGGCTGTAACTGTGCTCGATGATGCTACTGTTATAGAAAATAATTTGTTAACAAAAGATTTAACCGTAGAAGGGTCAATGACTATCAATGGCAAGTTTGTTGTCAACGGTACAGTGCCCGAAGATACAGAATTTTTTAAAACACTGGTTGCTAACAGTACCACAAGCACATTAAATTCTTTAGATCACACTCTGTTTAACAGATACAGCACAGTAATTTTTAATCAAATAAAACAAGATGGACTCGATCTTGACCGAATAACTCTCAATGGACATGAAATTGCTAAATCTAATTCATTGGGATCTAGTATAATTAATAGCAACTTACAAACTCTGGGCGAACTTCGAGAGTTAAAAGTCAGTGGTGAAAGTTTATTGGCACAGACATTGTATGTCACTCCGCGCCGTGTGGGTATCAACACCATTGAACCATCAGCAGCATTGAGCATATGGGACGATGAAATTGAAATTGTGGCAAAGAAAAAGTCTAGAGATATTGGAATATTAGGAACTCCGAGAAAACAAAACTTAGTATTATCTGCAAATAACAAAGACAACATTGTATTAGCCGATGACGGATCTGTACAAATAGATCACTTAAAAATTGGATCAATGCAATTTACCACTGCAAATTCACCTCCAAATTTTGTCAGTGAAAGATGCCATGTTATTTGGAACACCAATCCTAATCCTGGTGGGCCTTTGGGTTGGATATGTCTTGGTGGAGCCAACTGGGCAAACTTTGGTATTATCGACTAATGTTCGAAAAAACTTTTTGCTCTAGTCCATGGTTTAATGTTAGGCTGACCTATGACGGTAGTTTTGAACCTTGTCGATGGGCTAAAAATCCTGAGAGATCAAACTCATTTCAAAATCAAAGTTTGATGCAATATTACAACAGCGATCAAATGAAGTTGTTTAGAACTCAACTGTTGAATGGAGAGAAACATGATTATT
>Ga0129333_10003344_pt1 | contig 14992 bp, 12 predicted proteins | sample CPB6_08_DNA_FD_94474 | JGI IMG/M metagenome (GOLD analysis project Ga0129333, IMG submission 94474) | Freshwater to marine salinity gradient microbial communities from Chesapeake Bay, USA - CPBay_Sum_0.6_0.8_DNA | ecosystem: Environmental > Aquatic > Marine > Coastal | place: USA: Chesapeake...
GCCTTACTACTATCGCTTTTTCTATCGCACCTATTATGGTAACTATGGTAGAGTTTATTACGGGTCGTATTCGGTAAGCTACCAAAGAGCAAGACCAGGTCCAGCGTATAATAGAGCTCGCCCCGGTCCAGGTTATGACGTTAACTATTTAAGGTCTAGACCCGGCCCGGCTTACAATAGAGCTCGCCCAGGCCCAGCTTATAATGCCTGGTACTCGGTAAGTTACCAAAGGTCACGGCCGGGCCCGGCTTATGGCAGAGCTACCCCTGGGCCGTCGTATTCTGTAGCTTACGGACGTTCTTTCGGCCGTGTTTATTCTGCTAACTACGGCAGAATATATTCCGCTAACTATGATGTAGCATATGGCAGATCGTTTGCACGCGTTTATTCAGGGCAATATACTAGAGTATATTCGGTTAATTACGCAGTAAACTATGTACGTCAAGTAGGTGGACCTCAGTATACAAGAGCTACACCAGGTCCCCAGTACTCTGTTGCTTATGGGCGTTCTTTCGGCCGTGTTTATTCTGGGCAATACGCTAGAGTATATTCTGTAAACTATGATGTAGCTTACGGTAGACAATTTACTAGAGTTTACCAGGGTCAATACACTGTTAATTATGCCAGGCAAACTACTGGCCCTCAATATACTCGCGCCACGACAGGTCCTAACTATACAGTTAACTTCAGCGTGGCTTTTGCCAGAACATATTCTGGACAATACACCAGAATATATTCCGTTAACTACGATGTAGCTTACGGTAGACAATTTACTAGAGTTTATTCTGCTCAATATACTAGAGTTTATTCGGTCAACTATGCATCTAACTATGTTAGACAGACCACTGGCCCACAATATGCTGGGCAATATACAGGACAGTATACAGGTGCAACGGTAACAAGCACCCCTACTACGATTTCAACGTTGAAATTGTGGAAGAGAATTGCGTAATAAATATTAATATTATTTTATGTCGCATTTGTACGAAACAGGATATACTTATTTTCAACATCTGAGACGGGCATGGTCAATAGCCGCAGTATTAATAGTACACGGACTATTTCCAGAAATATGGAAAAATAAAGCATCTAAGATGCTGTGCTCTCATACAAGTACTAAAACTTACAAAAGCCTTATGGAGCATTACGGTATTAAAAGTGAATAAGGAGAACAATTATTATGGCTCAATTTAAAAATCCCTTATGGGAAGACCCTCAAACTAAGACGCGTGTTAAAGCAAGAATAGTAGTGGAGGGTGGTAGTAAGGACATTATTATAGATCGTAAGGATGAAAAGACCTGGAACGATTTAATGTCCCAATTTACTGAAGAAGATATTACTAAAGCAACTGATGAAGATATTGAAAAATTTCGATCAGAACGAAAGAAAAGAGAAGCTTTAGAACGTGATAAGCAAGAGCGTCAATTCCAAGAAATGCTTTTTGCTGAAAAATTGCAGGCACTTGAAATTCCAGAAGTGAAAAATAGTACTAATACATTATTAAAAAGACGTCTGCGTAAAGCAAATAATATTTTAGAACTTAACGCATACACTGCAGCTTTGGTTATAGATTATGATAGACAGCAACAATCAAATCAAGTTTGATAAAGGATTTTTAATAGTTGCTTCTTGTCACGGGTTTTATAAAAACTCTGCATTAATGCTGCTAGACACTTTAGACGAATTTTATCCTGACTGCAAAGTTATGGTAGTGTGTCCTCCGGCCTGGGCTGAAGAATTTAAAGTTTACCCCCAAGTAGTAGAAGTCAGAACAGATGGCCCGGATGAACGAAGAACTAAGCTATGGGCCTTACAACATACTGTATTTGAAAAAACTTGTTACCTAGATGCAGATATGCAAATTGCATCTAGTGAAATTCAAAGAGTATGGGATTTACTGGATGATAATCATGATTGTGCATTCACTGTAATTAATCCTCCTAACGGAAATACTACTGCTATCTATAGGGAGGAAGGTGAACGGCAAATTAGAGATAACGATCCTAAATTACATCTACGCTATCACGGTGGGTTCTTTGTCTGGTGGCACAATGAAAAGCACCCTAATGCTATAAAAGCAATGAAGCTTTGGTGGGAGTTATGGAATGATATTAATAAGAATGATCAATTTTGGCTGGATAATCCGCAATATTTTTTCCCTAATCGAGGATGGGATCAGTTTACTTGGTGGTACATTCATCGCAAGGAACTGCCAGAGTTAAAAATACAAGAAATAGAAGGGGGCCCATCCCCACAAATGTATCAATGGAATTGGAATCAATACCTATCCGAAGATGCCCACGGTGGTCTGCCTCCTATTATTACTCATATAGTTATAAGTAGAGATATTATGAACGTTAGAAGCGATATGTTGACTGAAGGGACAGTACGGGCAGGTTAATATGTTAATGCGAGATGTGAAATTAAAAAACAATCAATTTTTAAAAATATTAAATGAACTATCACCTGAAGTTGAAAAAATTACCAAGGATGAGTCAATTTGGAAAAGATGTCTACAGCATGATCTAGATAGACAAAACCCGGAAATTCGTAAAAAAGAAGGATACCCTGAAAAAGAGTTATACAAGCATTCACCTCACTGGGATATATTACCCGATAATTGTATAAATTTAAACGGTAAAATGGATCCCTGTGGCATGGATTATTTAAAATATCAAATGGATGTAATGGCTAATAAAACAGATCCTAATGCAAGCTGCGGATATCCTAACAAAGAAATATTTTTTTCTTTGATAAACATAGAGCAAAGATTTGGTGTAGATAAAGTTAAGCAGTTAAGATCAATTGTATCTGAAATATCTTATAAATTTTTAGGAGGTAATTCAGTAGCGTTGACGGCTTTTTATCCTCCCGGAGGATATATTCCCTGGCATCATAATGGTAATGCACCGGGATGGAATATACTACTTCACTATAGCTTTGGCGGAAATGGTAGCTTCTTTTCATGGCACGATAATGAAATAATAGAATACAAAGACAAGGATAGAGAATGGCTATGCAGAGCTGGTAGATTTCTGGATACTACACCTCCCCGTGACAGATTTGCCCCTCCTGGCCAGAAGCCGCGAGGAGGAGAAGATGTTCCACACGCTGGAGTCATGGACGCTAGCTGGCATAGTGCAAGAACGCTTGATTGGAGATTTACTTTATCTACTATTACAAATTGTGAAGAAATTTGGTTAGATATTATAGATGAGCTAGAAACCGAATAAAAAAATTACCTAAATAATAGAGTATTTTGGTAATTTGAGGAGCTCATGGCTACTAAGTCAAATATCGTTATAGATCAGGGGTCTGATCTAAGTCTTACTTTACAAGTTACTACCGTAGCCGGAGATATATTTAATCTCACAGGCTATACTGCTGCTTGCAAATTAAGTAAGCATTGGTCTTCTTCTAATACCTACACACTAACGGCTACCGTTACGGATGCAACCGACGGTGAGATAACTCTTTCAGCTAACAATACAACCACATCTAATATTCCGGCGGGAAGATTTATGTATGATATAGAGGTGACGAGTAATACCGGAACTGTGACTCGAGTGCTGCAGGGCATTATAACCGTTACACCGGAGATTACAAGATAATGGCTCTTAAAGCAACTATTAAAACTACAACGGATCCTGTTGTTACAAAAGTAATACAGGGTCAAGTTTCTTTATCTTCTGGAATTTCGGGCTTGAACATTGATTATAACGGCCTGGCTAACGGTAGTGTACTTAACTATCAAAGCTCATCTAACACGTTTGTTGCTAGCGCTATTGGTAACTTAGATGGCGGCTTATATAACAACGGAACGTTCTGATGTCTAACACTACTGTTATACAAATAAAGCGCAGTACTACCGACGCAGTTCCGTCTAATGTTACATTTGGCGAGCTTGCATACACCACAAACGGTAGCGTTCTTTTTATTGGCGATGACAGTAACACTGCTATTGCTATTGGCGGGGCAAGAAATCCTGGTGTACTTACTGCCAATCAAGCCTTAGTAACTAACTCATCAAGTTATATTGATCAAATTTTAGTAGATAGTCTTACGGTCGGTAATGTTGCTACTATTAATGTTTTAAATGTTACTAGTTTAAATACGGCCGGGGGTACTACTCAATCTGGTAATATTGCTGCTAACAACATTACTGTAAGTAATAACCTAACAGTTAACGGTGATATAATTTTACGCGGCAGCAGTCTTCAGTTTGGTGACGGCGGAGACATTATATCTATTGGTGCTACTGTTAACAGCAGTATTATACCAACATCTAATGACACGTTTGAGTTAGGAAGTAGTACTTCATTCTGGAGTAAATTATTTGCTGATGAGATTAAGCAGCCAGGTGATGCACCCCTTACTACCAAATTTGATATTCTATGGAAAAAAATTGGATTTAATAAAGTTAGCACTGATTATATTAATCTTAAAAAAGCAACCGATGAAATAATAGAATCTGATCTAATTGTTAAACCTAGTGAAATATGGAACCAGGTTTCTAGTATACCTAGTAACAAACCTGCCAGTAACGTCTCTGTAGTGCTAGTTTATACAGATCTAGAGTGCACAGAAGACACTACATCAACTAGCTTAAGAACATGGAAAACTGATCTTACTAATTGGATACCACCTAGATTTGGGTCAACTTATCAAATAGAAGTCTATGTAGATTCAACAGGATCTACAAATGCTACTTCTAATGGCACTTCTGTATCTATTAACGGGGTAAATGACGATGGCTGGTATTTTGATTATCAATCAGGGGTGTTAAGATTTATAGGGACTAATTTACCTGGATCATTAACTGCAGGTAAAAGCGTGTTTATTTCTGGTGCTAGATATACAGGCACAGTAGGGTTCAACGGTGCCTTATTAACTAATGCAAATTTGGTTAATGCTACTATAACTAGTTTAAGTTCACCATTACCTGTTCAGTACGGTGGTACAGGATTGTCTAGCTTTACTGCCAATAGTCTATTAGCGCCCGCTAACTCAAGTTCGTTAGGGTTTAAAACCGGTTCAAATGGTCAAGTAATGATTGTATTAAATAATGATGTTAATTTTAGTGATTTAGACGGAGGCTCGTATTAGTATGTTTGATTTTGTTAGTATGTTTAAATCGATGTTTTTTAAGCCTAAAATAGTAAGCAGTGAATTAAACGACACCGAAATAAAAGTATTAAGTAGATATTTGTATAATCAACAAACGGTTATAAATAATCTTACTGAGCAAAATATGAAACTTACCGCGGAACTACAAGTTTTACGTGATGTTGTGGACGAACTAAATAATATAAATATAGATAGTCAAGTATTAAAGAAGTCTTTAAAACTTAAAGAAGCTAAAAGGCGAACATCGCCGTTCAGATAATTACGAGGTCACTTAAATGGCTAGACAAGCACTAATCAAACTGCGCCGTGGTACAGGGCTACCAGCTAATAACGTTTTAGCAGAAGGCGAGCTAGCAATAGATATTGCTGCAAAAAAGTTATATTCTGCTAATTCTCTTGGCGTTGCCTTTACTCTTTCTGGCGACCAGTACGATTTAGTACAAAGCGGTAATGCTACCCATGGTATAATTACTTTAACAGTAGATAACAATACTTTATCTAATGACAATGTTATAATTACTGGCGGTGATGACGTAGTAGTTGCTGGTAATAGCTCTATAATTAATGTAAATGTAACGTCTACTCTTGATTCCGTATTAACACGTGGTAACACCTCTACTTCTGAAATTGGAGTTGGTAATACTACTATAACTGGGTTTATAAATGTATCAAGCTCAGCTAATATCGGGGGTATTGTTGAAGCACGTGCTAACGTTACAGTAAACGGTCAGTTAATAGTATCTAATACTGCCGACCTCGGTAACACAACAGTTAACGGGTTTATAAATGTTTCCAGTACAGGTAATTTTGGTAACGTAGTCACAATTACTTCAGATTCTGGTGCTACCTCTACTTCAACAGGTGCATTAAGAGTTACAGGTGGCGTAGGAATTGGTGAAAACCTTTACGTAGGCGGCAACCTTTATGTACAGGGCGTTACAACTCAAGTATCTTCAACAACAGTTACAATTAGCGACAACTTAGTTAAGCTTGCTGCTAATCAGACTGGTACTGACGAAGATCTAGTAGACGCTGGTTGGTATATGACATATGACGTTAGTAACGCCCAGAAATATTCTGGCGTGGTTAGAGATACAAGTCACGTTAATAAAGCGTTTGTATTTTTTGAAGGGGTATCAGGCGAGCCTGGATCTACTGTGTCTTATTCAAACGCCGAACTAGCATACATTGAAGCCATTATAGATGGCGGTACTTATTAATAGAGGAATAAATTATGAATGAGAATGATGAATTAATGTTATTAAGAGCTTACGTTGCTGTAGTTAATAGTGACGTTCAATCTAAATTAATGGAAATTTATAGTTTGAGAGCTCAATTAGAAGTTGCAAATGCAACTATAGAAAACGTAAAAAAACAGCTGAGTGATTTAACAGTCACGCAGTAAGAAGACGTGAGGAGGAAAGTGATTCCTCACCTCTAAATAGAGGTTAATTGCCATATGGCATCGAAAGTATTAATTAAACGCTCCGCGGTGGCGGGACGCGTACCTAACACTTCAGTCCTTGATACTGGAGAACTCGCCCTTAATATGGCCGATAAGGTCCTTTACGGATCAGACGGCTCAACAATTTTTGAGATTGGTGCTAATCTTACCAATCTTTCGGTCAATACAGTAACTGTAGGTAACAGCTCTGTTAATTCAACTATTAACAGTACAGCTGTATCACTTACTACTTTATTTGCTAATGGCACTCAAGGTGCTGACGGAGAAGCATTATTCTCTAACGGTACTGTTTCATATTGGGGCTCGACCGCCGGGCTTACAACTAATTTAAATGCTACATTTGCCTGGACTAACACTCATACTTTTTCTAACACTGTTACATTCAACAGTATAGTAAATGCTAACAATGCTAGTGGCGCCAATGGACAAGTGCTCACCTCTAATTCAACTGGTGGTGTCTACTGGGCAAACTCTACCGGCGGCGGTGCCGACTTAGAAGTTAAATCTTACGTTTACAATATAGTCAGTAACACTACAGTTATCACTGGTGCTGATAGTACAGGAGGGGTATTAACTTATATTCTCGGTAGAGAAGACGTCTACTTAAATGGTATTAAATTAGTAGAAGGAGATGACTATACTCAGACTAGCACATCTACCATTACTCTTACCGCAAATGCTCAATCCGGCGACGTCGTAGAAATAATTGCTTTAACTGGTACCTCTGCGCCTCAAGAATTTGTTTATTCAATAAATTCTAATACTGTAAATATTACTGGGTCAGATGATAATAACGTAACGTTAAGCTACACCCCTGGACAAGAATTAATATATTTAAACGGCTTAAAGTTAGTATTAGGAAGTGACTATTCTACTCCTAATACCACTCATGTTGTTTTAAGTGCAAACGCTATTCTTGGTGACGTAGTTCAAGTATTAACTTTTCCACCTAATTCAACTTCAACAGATTTAGTTATTTCAGATAGTTACGGGTCTTCAAATACTAGTATTTTAACAATAGACACATACAATGCTGGTGCAGATCGAACAGCTAAATACGTCGTACAAGCTAATACAGCTGATTCATTTCATTCTAGTGAAGCTCTTGTAATCCATGACGGTACAACAGCATATATTACTGAGTACGGCGCAATTTATAGTAATGGGTCGTTATTTAGTTTGTCCGCTGATATCAGTGGCGGGTCGGTTAGACTAAGAGCTACTCCTACTCGTTCTGGTACAACGTTTAAGCATAAACGAATTATTTTAGGACTTTAATTAATATGCCAATTACCAGAGCTTTTGAGTTAGCATCAGTCTCCAGACGCATTACATACGATGCCGGTCAGGGTCAGTTAGTAGCTACTGCTGAAGTAGAAACTCCAGGACGAGATGTAGGCTCTGCTACTATAAACGGCACAACAATAGAGAATGTACATACTTTTTCTGCAGCTGCTTACAGAGCGGCCAGATATATTATTACCGCTACAAACGGTACAGATTACCATACTATGCATATAGTAATACAACATGATGGCACTAATGCTGACATTATTCAGTTTGCTTCAATTTATGACAATGCTGAACTTGCAACATACAGTTCCGATATAAGTGGAGGTAACGTAAGATTAAGAGCAACGCCTGTAAATTCAGGCACTAACACTTTTAAATTTAATGTAGAATTAATAAGTGTATAAATAATTAAACCACTCGGGGATAGGGAACCAAGATGGCAAATCAGAATTTTAGAGTAAAAAACGGACTAGAAGTAGCCGGCGCGCTTATTGTAAATGACCAGGGACAACTGGTAGCAAATATTAGCGTTGGCAATACCACCATTAATGCGGCTGGCATTGGTGTAGGTGCTAATGTAACACTTAGTACAGATTCACTTACAGTAGGCAATTCTACTGTTAATACAGTCATTAATTCTACTTCAGTTACTACTACATCCCTATCCGGTAACGGCAATTCAATAACAAGTGTTAATGCTTCTAATATTACTACAGGTACTCTTGATACTGCCAGACTTCCTTCAACTGTTAATGTTGCTACTGATATTAATGTTGGCGCTAATGTATTAATTAATACCTCTACTATCTTTATAGGTAATAGTACAGTTAATACTACTATAACAGCTGGCAATATAGCACTGCTTGGAACATCGCTGACAGTAGGTAACGTCACAATTGGTGGGGCTACAACTGATACGGTTCAAATTGGTAACTCAGTTGTTAATGCAACTAACATCGCCGTTGGTGCTAATGTTGTAGCTAATACAAGTGCATTGCTAATTGGTAACTCAACAGTAAATACTGTTATTAGTTCTGCTGCTATAGACACCGACGGGTCTCTTACGGTTGCAAATACTGCCGATCTAGGTAACACAACAATTACAGGTTTTATTAATGTTTCTTCAACTGCTAATGTTGGAGGTGCAGTTAATTTAAGAAATGATTTAACAGTTAATGGCGCTGTTACTATTGCAAATACTTTAGGCACGGGTAATACAACTATTACTGGTGATTTAACTGTCTCCGGTAACGTGTTTTTTAACGGCACAACTACAAACGTTAACTCAACAAATTTAGTAGTAGAAGACAAAAATATAATTCTCGGTGATGTCGATACACCTACAGATACTACAGCCGATGGCGGTGGTATTACTCTCAAAGGCGCCTCGGACAAAACCCTTAACTGGGTTGATTCTACTGATGCTTGGACTTCTTCTGAACACTTTAATCTAGTAACCGGTAAACAATACGAGATAAATGGTGCCCAGGTAGTTAATTCTACTGCATTAGGTTCAGGTGTGGTAGGCTCTTCGTTAACTTCGGTTGGAACTTTAACAGCACTTACAGTATCAGGTGTAACAGATTTACAGAACACTTTAGCAGCCGGCAATACGACTATTACCGGGTTTGCAAATGTGTCTGGTAATTTAAATGTAAACGGTAATATTACTTTAGGTGATAGCTTTGGTGTAGATGTCGTTTCTTTTAAAGCAACGGTCAATACTGAAATAACCCCTTCAGCAAATAATACGGAAAAATTAGGTAGATCTGATTTAAGATGGGGCGAAGTAAATGCTAATAATGTCCTAGCAACTAATGCTGCAGTAGATACTATACTTACTGTTGGCGCTAATGTTGTTGCTAATACTACGGCGTTATTTGTAGGCAACTCAACTGTTAATGCTGTCTTAACAGCTACAAGTTTAGATATCGACGGTATAGTAAATTCTGGTAATACTACTATAACAGGTTTTGCTAACGTATCAGGTGATGTATCAATTGCCGGGGTATTAAAAGGCACTGGTGGCGCCAAGATTTCTGTTCAAGAAGGCACTGATGGTACTTCTGATCGTGGCATCTACTTATGGAATGAAACAGATACAAACTGGGGCATTTATATGTCCCAAGCCGGTGCTGGTAAATCTTTAGCTAACGGGGCTGCAGTTGCAGGGTTGAATGGTGCTACTTCTTATGCAGTAAGATTTAGAGCTGCTAATGGTACCCCAACCGACCAAGCTGGTTGGATATGGGAAAACCATTTAGAAAATGCATTAATGCAGTTAGATCCTACTAACGGTAACTTGTATGTTAAGTCTTCTCTAAATGTTGGAAACAGTACTGTAAATACTGTTATTAATTCCACCTCTGTTGCTGCCACAAATCTATCTGGTAATGGTAATTTAATTACCAGTGTAAATGCAACAAATATTACTAGTGGGACTTTAGACAGCGGTAGGCTTCCAACTTCGGGAGTCACTGCTAATACTTACGGTAACGCTTCTGCAATTCCTGTTATTACTATAGACCAGTATGGTAGAATTACTTCTGCTACAACAAATGCTGTCGCCGGTGTAACTAATTTTACATATACTGAAGCTAATAACACTTTTAAAATTACTACAGGGGATGGCTCTACATTTGCTGCTAACATTGGAACAGCTAATGCAACTCATACAGGCGTAGTTGCTGTACTTGACTCAGTAAGCAACACGAGTGTTGTTATTGCTGCATCTGCTAATAGTGTTAAGGCTGCTTATGATGCAGCAGTAAGTGCAAATAATAAAGCAGATACTTCATACTCAAATGCTACAACATTTGCATCTAATGCAGATAATATTTCAAGCGGGACATTAAATACCGCAAGACTGCCCGCTACTGCTAACCTAACTACAGCATTAAATGTTGGTGCTAATGTAAATTTAAACACCACTGCTCTACAGATAGGTAATAGTACTGTAAATACAAAAGTTAATTCATCGTTAATTAACATTGGCTCTAACGTTACTATTAATACATCTACGATCTTTATAGGTAATAGTACAGTTAATACTACTATTACAGCTGGTAATATTGCTCTATTAGGAACATCCCTAATAGTTGGTAACACTACATTTGGCGGTGAAACTATTGCAGCCGGTGACGTTAATATTAATACTACTGCAATTGCTGTTGGCAATAGTACTATCAACACAATTATTACTTCTTCATCAGTAACTACTACCAATGTAAATGTGCTTGGTAGTGTTCAAATTGATGGTAATTTGACTGTTTCTGGTAATACTGTCTCCTTAACAGGTACATCTTTATCAGTCACAGATCATATGATCTATATGAACCAAGGGGTGTTAGCTACTATTACTAACATTTCCGGTAACGGTACGGCCGTAGTATTTACTGCAGATAATAACTTTGCTAACGGGTGGGACGTTTTTGTATCTGGTGTGACACCTAGTTCCTATAATGGAACATATCACAATATATTAGAAGCTAATGGAACACATTTTATTGTTTCTAACACTAATACAGATGCTTATACTTCTGGTGGATCAGCTCGAGGCAAGACAGATTCTAACCCTGATCTAGGATGGGCCGCCGGGTATAACGATGGGTCTTACCATCACGCAGGTATGTTTAGAGACGCATCAGACGGTGTCTTCAAAGTATTCCAAGGATACGACCCTGAACCAGATGCAAGCGCTTTTATTAACACGGGTGATGCCTCATTTGAATTAGCTAACTTTGAAGCTAATACTTTATTGGGCTCTTATGTTAATGCATCCGTAACTGTAGCGGTAGGTGCTAATGTTGTCGCTAATACTACCGCTTTATTAATAGGTAATTCCACAGTCAATGCTGTTATTAGTGCAGGCGCATTAACTATAAATGGAGTAAATGTTAATACCGCCATTACTAGCAATGCAGACACAGCATACACTAATGCTGCAAGCTATGCAGATACTAAAGCAGGTAATGCTTACACCAACGCCACTGCATTTGCGTCAAACGCTACCAACATAAGCTCAGGCACGCTTAATACAGCCAGATTACCTGCGACAGTTAACGTATCGACATTAATTAATGTTGGCGCTAATGTAAATATTAATACTTCTGTATTACAAATTGGTAATAGCACTGTTAACACAGTTATAAACTCTTCTTCCGTTGCTGCTATTAATTTAGCCGGTAACGGTGCCTCAGTTACTAGTGTTAATGCAGCTGCAGTAGGTGGCAATACGGCCGGAGATTTAAGATCTTACTCAGAAACTAAAGCTGGCGATGCCTATACAAATGCTACCGCTTTTGCATCTAATGCAGATAATATTTCATCCGGTACTTTAAATAATAGTAGATTACCGACCAGCATTACAGGCAAAAATACATTTGGAACACTATCAGTAGAAGTCACTAACAATGCTATTACTTTAGGTTCAAATGTTTCTGTTAATACAACAGCTGTATTTGTCGGTAATAGCACAGTCAACACCCAAATTAGCGCTGAAACTATTACAATAAACGGCGTTAATATAAACACAGCTATAACTAGTAATGCTTCCGCAGCATATACTAATGCCACAACATTTGCTTCTAATGCAGATAATATTTCTAGTGGTACATTAAACACGGCTAGATTACCAGCAACTGTTAACGTAACTACAGCCTTTAATATAGGTAATGTTAGTGCTAATACTACAGCATTAAAAATTGGAAATAGCACAGTCAACACAGTTATAGGTTCTGCCACTATATTACTAAACGGTGTTAATGTTAATACCGCTATTACAAGCAATGCCGGTGCTGCTTATACTAACGCTACTACATTTGCATCTAATGCAGATAATATTTCTAGTGGTACATTAAATACAGCCAGATTACCTGCAACTGCGAACATTGTTACAGCAGTCAATATCGGCGCCAATGTTAATGCTAACACCTCTGCATTACAAATTGGAAATACCACAGTCAACACTGTTATTAGCGCTGCTACTATTACTCTAAATGGAGTAAACGTAAATACAGCTATAACAAGTAATGCTGCTACTGCATATACTAATGCTACATCCTTTGCGTCTAATGCAGATAATATTTCTAGCGGTACTTTAAACACTGCAAGATTACCAGCTACAGTTAATGTGGCTACTAGAATTAATGTTGGTGCTAATGTTAATATTAATACAACCACCATCTTTATTGGTAACTCTACAGTTAACACTACTATATCCGCAGGTAATATTCAATTATTAGGCACTTCATTAACTATTGGTAATACCACCTTTGACGGGGGATTTGTTTCTTTCGGTAATTCTACTGTTAATACCATAATTAACTCTGTAGCAGTATCCACTGCAAACGCAGTTCTTACCGTTGGTGCATTCGTCGGTGCTAATGTTATTGCTAATACCACAGCCTTGTTTGTAGGTAATTCAACAGTTAACACCCAAATTAGCGCTGCTACTATTACTATTAACGGTGTGAACGTTAACACAGCGATCACAAGTAATGCCGGTGCTGCTTATACTAATGCTACAACATTTGCTTCTAATGCTGACAACATTTCTTCTGGTACTTTAAATACTGCCAGACTTCCTGCCACAGCAAATATTTCTACTGCACTTAACGTTGGAGCTAACGTAAACCTAACAACCACAACTGTTAAGATCGGTAACTCTACTGTTAACACAGCAGTAAATTCTTCTTCAATCTCTACCGGAGCAATATCAGTTGGTAATGCAACAATTACTGGGGACTTAGTTGTATCCGGTAATGTATTCTTTAACGGCACAACTACTAACGTTAATTCCACTAACCTAGTAGTAGAAGATAAAAATATCATTATTGGTGACGTAGCAACTCCGTCTGATACGACTGCCGATGGTGGTGGTATTACTCTAAAGGGTGCCACTGATAAGACACTAAACTGGGTAGATGCAACTGATGCCTGGACATCTTCAGAAGACTTTAACCTATTAGCTGGTAAACAGTACGAGATAAACGGCACGCAGGTTATTAACTCAACCGCTCTTGGCACTGGTATCACTGGATCATCACTAACATCTGTAGGCACATTAACCGGGTTAACAGTATCAGGTGCCGCAAGTTTACAAAATACCCTTGCTGCTGGCAATACCACCATTACAGGGTTTGCTAACGTATCTGGAATATTATACGTAGGTAACTCAACAGTGTTCTGGTCTGCCAATAGCACAGAAATGGATATTGGTACCCAGACTATAAACACTAGCGCTATAGCTGCAGGTGCAAACGTTATCGCCAATACTACAGCTTTGTTTATTGGTAACTCAACAGTCAATACCCAGATTAGTGCTGCAACAATCACTATAAACGGTGTAAATGTTAATACTGCCATTACAAGCAATGCCGGTGCTGCCTATACTAACGCCACCACATTTGCATCTAACGCAACTAACATAAGCTCAGGCACTATTGGGTTTGCTAGATTACCTGCGCTATACATAGGTACTACACAGATTCAATCAACAAGTGCTGCGCAGGCCGTAACCGGTGTGACAGCTTTAACAATGGCAGGAGCCTTGTCAGGCGTTACAACGGCAGCTATGGGCAATACAACCATAACTGGCTTTGCAAACGTTTCTACAACACTTCAGGTCACAGGTGCTACAACATTAAGTTCTACTTTAGCAGCAGGCAATACAACAATAACTGGGTTTGCAAATGTAAGCACCAGTGTTAATTCTGCTGCATTAACTGTTGGCACAAGCTTTGTAGCTAATACTACTAAGGTAATTACTCCGGCCGATTTAGTTATCGTAGGGGGAGGTGCTGCAGGAGAAGGCGGTCAAATTACTCTTGGGTATGGTAATAACCTAGCAGCTGCAATCACAGGGCAGGCTAACAATACCTGGAACATTGACGTCATAGGTGGTAATACAGGCTCAACACCATTATTTAGAGTATTTGGACAAAATGGGGATAGTACGATCACAGCTGGTTTTGCTATTGCAAATACAGGTAGAATGCATGTGGGTGCTATAACAGAGCAAACAGATTCTACGTTCAAAGTAACTGGTAGTGCAAACGTAACGACAACATTGAGAGTGGGTTCTGATTTACAAGACGGGTCAGCCA
>Ga0129333_10003345_pt1 | contig 14992 bp, 16 predicted proteins | sample CPB6_08_DNA_FD_94474 | JGI IMG/M metagenome (GOLD analysis project Ga0129333, IMG submission 94474) | Freshwater to marine salinity gradient microbial communities from Chesapeake Bay, USA - CPBay_Sum_0.6_0.8_DNA | ecosystem: Environmental > Aquatic > Marine > Coastal | place: USA: Chesapeake...
CAAAAAAGCACTCACTCATTGCACTTGTCAATAGACCTCTCAATGGCATTCGAAACGGACAATTGATACGCCTCTCAGATCATCATACTGTTCAATTGCCAGATCTTTCAACATTGAAAGAAGAGATTGAGCGTGTATCTCATGCAACGCAATCATTCACAAATAGCATAGATTCACTTGATATAGCAGATCAAGAATTAAAAAATATGCTGGTATCCTATATTACTTCATTCAATGCATTACAAGTGAATTGGAATGCATTTAAATCGGAAGCTGAATGGAGTGAAGTCCGAAATACGATTTTAAGTAAAATGGCAATTGTATTGACAGCCATCAATCAAGGTGCATCAGAACAAGTGCAACAGTGGGTGCTCAATGTTGCAGGGTTAACCACAAATGTTATCAATGTGATTGGATCCTATTATTCCACAATTGGAAATGCTGATTTTCAGAGAGTTGGATATATTCGTACCGTGATTGAGAAGGCATTTCCCGGAGGATTCACTGAACTGCCTCTATCGCAAGCTTCATTTAATGCTGTTCGATCAATCGATGGAATTAGTTCGGTTCTCATTGGAGCGAGATCAGTTGAATATGTTGATGATGTTTTGCAAGCACTGCAATGTAAAGTGCCTAACTATGATAGAGCAGATTGGCTTGGAATGAAATTGCATTGATGGAACCGATGAATCTCCCTTTTCGTTTTTTGGATGGTTAATTATTAAATGTACTGATTTGAATTTCAGATTTCATGCACCTTTAGAAAATTTATGTCAAATCCAACAGAATATCCGTATCTGTCGAAAATTAATCTCCCTTCTGATTTGCGAGCCTTGCCTGAAAGTGCATTGCGTGATGTGAGCAATGAAGTGCGTGAATATATGGTGGATACCATCACAAAAGTGGGCGGGCATTTTGGTGCAGGTTTGGGTGTTGTTGAACTTACAGTTGCTTTGCATTATGTATTCAATACTCCTCATGACAAAATCGTGATTGATACAGGACATCAAGGGTATCCACACAAGATTTTGACCGGGAGAAAAGATGAATTACATACCATTCGTCAAAAAGATGGTCTCTCCGGATTTCTCAAAAGAACCGAAAGTGAATATGATGTATTTGGTGCCGGACATGCCAGTACAAGCATATCAGCAGCATTGGGTCTTGCAACCGCAAGAGATTTGACCGGTGATGACTATCGCGTTGCCGCCGTTATTGGTGATGGGGCTATGACTGGAGGGATGGTCTATGAAGCGATGAACAATTGTGGCGTTCAGAACAGAGACTTGCTTGTTATTCTGAATGACAATAATATGTCGATCGCTCCGAATGTTTGGGCACTCAGCAATTATTTTTCTCAGATCTTTTCTTCACCAACAGGAACCAAACTTCGTTCACATATTTGGGATATTGCCGGTAAGATAGACACAGTTGGTGATCGCATTCGAAAAGTTGCTCATCAAGTTGATAATGGTTTAAAAGCACTGCTCACTCCGGGCATGCTCTTTGAAGCTCTTGGATTCAATTATTTTGGTCCCATCAATGGACACAATGTCAATAATCTTGTGACCATGCTTCGCAATCTCAAAGATGCAAAGGGACCAACATTGTTGCATATCATCACTCAAAAGGGCAAAGGATATGCCCCTGCTGAGCAAGACAAACAATTCTTACATGCAATTGGCAAAGTGGACAAAATCACCGGAAAATCATTTCCTTCTGCTGCTCCTTCAAAACCATCACCCCCATCCTATCAAAAAGTGTTTGGGGATGTAATGACAGAGATATGTGCAAAAGACAAACGCATCGTAGGTATTACAGCTGCTATGCCAGATGGTACCGGTCTAGACATACTTGCCAAATCGTTTCCTGAACAAATGATTGATGTAGGTATTGCAGAAAGTCATGCCGTAACATTTGCTGCAGGACTTGCCTGCGAAGGTATTGTACCTGTTTGCGCAATTTATTCTTCATTCTTGCAAAGAGCTTTCGACAATATCGTACATGATTGCGCCTTGCAACATTTACATGTTGTTTTCGCACTTGATAGATCGGGTCTTGTCGGCGCAGATGGTCCTACACATCATGGCGTACTTGATCTTGGCTATCTTCGTCTCATTCAAGGAATGATTGTAATGGCGCCGAAGGATGAGCAAGAATTACGTGATATGCTGCATTCTGCGATTTATGAGTATACAAGTGGTCCATCTGCCATTCGATACCCGCGTGGAAATGGATTTGGCGTTCAATTGAGAGAGCCACAGAATATTCCACTGGGCAAAGGTGAAATCCTGAAACAAGGCAATAGAATTGCACTTGTTGGGATTGGAAAAATGGTCAATGAATGCCTGAAAGCAGCTGAATTGCTCAATGAACAAAGCATGGATGTCACGGTTGTCAATGCTCGATTTGTCAAACCATTGGATGAATCATTATTTGACCAATTGTTCCATGATTATGACTTGATTATCACTGTTGAGGATGGTCAAATTCAGGGTGGTTTTGGCAGTGCAGTCTCGGAATTCGCCATCAATCAAGGATATAAAGGGGAATTAATCGTTCATGGAATAGCCGATGAATTTATTGATCATGGCACGCAAGAAGAATTACTGGCAGATTTGGGTCTGGATGCCCATGGCATTGCCTCGCTGATTGTGTCTCGCCAATCAAAGCATTGAATGTTCCACCAATATGGTGATGAAAAAATATTTGTGCCATTTCTGCCAAGTTTGTAATTTAGCAGTCTTACATTGAATCAACATACTTATTGAATTGTCATGAAAAGAACATATCAACCAAGCAAGCGCAAGCGTAAAAATGTGCATGGATTTCGTGCTCGCATGAAAACTAAAAATGGCCGTAAAGTTCTTGCGAGAAGAAGAGCGAAAGGTCGTCATCGTTTGACCGTTTCAGGTTGATATCCCTGAAATAGACTATTTCATAGAGGGCCTATTTGGCCCTTTTTCATTTTATGAAGATAAAAGCTCTCAAAGGACGCAATCAGATTGCCGCGGCATTTCGTCGTGGAAAGAAGTTCACATCTGATTCACTAATTGCTCATGTTCGGGGAAAGCAACAAGCAGGGGATATTGATGCACCCCAAGGTGGAGAAAGAGATCTTTTTGTGATTTGCGCCGTACGAAAAAAACAAGTCCCTCATGCAGTGACGCGTAATCGCATCAAGCGCATCGTTCGCGAAAGTGTCAGAGCATATCTCAAAGAATATCCCTCCTTGCCATTCATGACCCTGGCATTTATATGGCAAAACCCAATGCAGCATCATTCAGAAGCCAAATCAGAGCAGATAAAACCACAAGTTTACGATGTATTGAATCTTGCAATGCAGTATTTTAGTGTAAAGCATAGCAAGGAATAGAGAGAATGAAAATCCTTTTGCTCTTGATATTGCGCTTGTATCGAAAAGCCATTTCACCCTATCTCGGGAATAATTGTCGATTCCATCCCACATGTTCAGTCTATGCCATGCATGCAATAGAGAAACATGGAGCAGTTAAGGGATCATGGCTTGCAGTCAAGCGCATTGGGAAATGTCATCCATTACATCCCGGCGGCATTGATGAAGTGCCCTAATTGGAGAATATCATGCAAGATGTCTATATCATAGAACCACTCCGAACACCAGTCGGAAAATATGGCGGGTCATTATCATCCATCAGACCCGATGATTTGGGTGCACAAGTGATCAAAGCCGTGGTGCAAGCAACAGGCATTCAACCTGAAGCAATCGATGATGTCATATTCGGTTGTGCCAATCAAGCCGGTGAAGACAATCGAAATATCGCGCGGATGTCTGCCTTGCTGGCAGGTTTGCCATACTCCGTGCCCGGCGTGACCGTGAATCGACTCTGTGCTTCTTCGCTCGAGGCAATCATTCAAGGTGCGAGGGCAATCAAATCAGGTGAAGCGGATGTGTTGATTGTTGGTGGAGTGGAATCAATGTCACGCGCGCCATATTCCTTTCCCAAAAATGCATCCGGTGCGGCGATCTTTGGCAATCTTACCGCCTATGACACAGCGCTTGGCTGGCGTTATCCAAATCCTGCGATGGCTGCGATGTTTCCACTAGAAGCAATGGGAGAAACAGCTGAAAATCTTGTCGAGAAATTTGATATTTCCCGTGAAGATCAAGATGCCTTCGCATTGGAATCACACAAAAGAGCGACGAAAGCTCAAGAAGATGGACATTTCACAGATGAAATCATCCCCATTCATATCCCAAAGAAAAAAGGTGATCCAATCATCGTGGACAAAGATGAACAACCTCGGAAAGATGGTTCTATCGAAGCGCTTGCCAAACTTTCGCCTGCATTCAGAAAAGGTGGGACAGTCACAGCCGGAAATTCCTCATCGCTCAATGATGGCGCCGTGGCAATGATGCTTGCAAGTGGCGATGCAGTAAAGAAATATGGTCTCAAGCCCATTGCAAGATATGTGGGATCAGGCACTGCGGGAGTTGATCCTCGCATAATGGGGATTGGACCTGTCTATGCCATTAGAAAAGCATTGGAACAAGCCAATATGAAGATTGAAAATATCGGTTTATTTGAGTTAAATGAAGCATTTGCAGCTCAGGCATTGTCATGCATTCGAGAATTGGGATTAGACCCCGAAATAGTCAATATTCATGGCGGAGCAATCGCGATTGGTCATCCACTCGGCATGAGTGGAGGACGCATTGCAGGACATTTGGCCCGAACCATGCAAAGCAATGATGTACAATTTGGCATCGCTTCATTGTGCATTGGTGTGGGACAAGGACTAGCAATCATTCTCGAACGAGTGACTTCTCACTAAATTCATTGGTAAAATTGCCCTCGAAAGCGTATTTTCGCACTTCTTTGAATCATCGGCTTTTGCCGAATAACACCATACCGAAATGTCGGAGGAATAGCGTTGAAGAATAAACAATTGAGACGATGGCTATTGATTTTGGGTCCGCTTGTTGCGGCTGCAGTCATTTTATGGCCAACCGTTGATGCGTATTTATTGGAGCAGGAAGAAATGCAAGCCCTGCATCAAGCCATGCATGGCAAGGATAGCACTGCTTTGAAAGCATTTGAGAATGCCAAAGGTGAGCGTTATCGCACCGCAAAAATGAATCGAGTGAAATTGGGACTCGATCTTCGTGGCGGGATGTATGTCATGATGGAAGTTGCTGTTGACACACTTCTTCGTGAGACAGCTGCTCGAGAAACACTCGATGAAATATTTGAATCTGTGATTAGAGCAACACATGCACAAGCAGAATCTTCCGGTGAAGATTATCTGGATGTGTTCTTCGCAAATTTTGATGCAATTGCTCGCCCAAAAGGAAAATCTCTTATTTCTTATTTCGATGTTCCCGGCGTTCAAGATGTCACTGATGATATAGTCAAAGAACGCCTTCGCGAAGATGTTGATGGCGCGATTGATCAAGCCCTCGAAGTTATTCGTCAGCGTATCGACAAATTCGGAGTGAGCGAGCCAAATATCTCCAAGCAAGGTTCACGCAGAATTGTGCTTGAGCTTCCAGGCGTGAATAATGAAAGAGAAATGCGCCAATTGCTTTCAACAACAGCTCGTTTGGAATTCAAACTTGTACGCAATACTGCAGACATCGTCAAAGCACTGTATCGCATCGATGCCTATTTGGCAAAGAATAATGGTGGCAAAGAAAATGCAGATACTGCGATTGCAAGTGTCGATAGCACCACAAGAGATACAGTGAAGAAAGATACTACTGCAGTTGCTGCCAAAGCAGACAATAAGAAAGACACTTCAGCAGTGGCATCTGACACCACAAAGAAAGATTCTGCACAAACAGCAACTGCTGATGATCCATATAAAGGACTCAAAGATGAAGAGAAAGGGAAGCGTTATCAAAAAGATCATCAGCTGACCACGCTTCTTCAAATTTTCCCATTGGATCAAGAAGGCAGATTTATCAGCAAGGATGGTCAGCCGGCATATTTCTATAATGAAAATCAAGTGCCTGAAGTAGAATATGTGATGTATGTTCCTTCCAAGCTCTATGCACAAGTAATGTCGATTCTCGACAGACCAGATGTAAAGAGACTTATTCCTGCAGATTTGCAACTTCTTCGTTCAGCAAAACCCGAATTCGTTTCCAAAGATTTGAAAGACACAACATTTGCCATGTGGTGCGTTTTGCGTCAAGCAGAATTGACCGGTGAATATGTGACCGATGCTCGTGCTTCATCAGACCCAATGACCAATCTTCCTGTTGTTATGATGGAAATGGATCAAGAAGGTTCAGAAAAATGGGCTGATGTCACAGGTAAGAATATCAAGAAAAAAGTAGCGATTGTATTGGATGATCAAGTGTATTCAGCACCTGTTGTTCAAAACAAGATTGCCGGTGGAAGTTCTCAGATTACCGGTATGGATAGTCCTGAAGAAGCTCGTCTCCTTGAGATCGTCCTCAAAGCCGGTGCATTGAAAGCACCTGTGAAAATTGTTGAAGAGCGTTTGGTTGGTCCTTCTCTTGGTGAGGATTCCATTCGTCGTGGTCTCATGGGTATGGGCATTGCATTCTTGCTTGTCGTATTATTCATGGGCTTATATTATTCCACAGCCGGTATGCTTGCAAATCTTGCTGTTATCATTAATGTGATGCTCATTCTTTCAATCATGACTCCGCTTGTGATTGCAGGTGGTGGAACGCTAACTTTGCCCGGTATTGCCGGTATCATTTTGACGATTGGTATGGCTGTAGATGCGAATATTCTTGTATTTGAGCGTATTCGCGAAGAGATGATGAAAGGTCGTGGTTTCAGAAATGCGGTTGATGAAGGTTTCCGCAGAGCTTTGACAGCGATTGTGGATTCGAATGTCACTACATTCTTGACCGGTTTGATTTTGTTCCTTCTTGGGACAGGACCTGTTCAAGGTTTTGCTTTGACATTGATGATTGGTATCGTCACCACATTTTTCACAGCGATTATCGTATCACGCGCCATGATTGAATTGATGATTGCCAATGGCAAGTCAATTAGTTTTGGTCAACCATCCACCATGGCTTAAGGAATCGGAGAAAACGATGCAATTATTTTCAAAAACGAATATTGATTTTTTGAGCAAGCGTGGCACTTTAGTGTGGGTTTCGCTCGTGATAAATATCATCGGTATTGTTGCACCATTCGCACTTGGTTTGCGTTTTGGGATTGACTTTGCCGGTGGAACAGAGATTGCGGTTCAATTGAACTCAGCTAATAAAGTGGGTGAAATTCGTTCAGCGATTGATGAAGCTAAATTAGATGGCGCAGAGATTAAATCCTATGGAGCAGAGAATCAATATTTAATTCGCATTCCTGCAACATCTACAACAGATGATCCTGCACCTATTGTTATTGATGCGATCAAAAAAGCAATTCCAGGTGAATCTGTCAATTTGCTTAAGAAAGATTCCATTGGTCCAAAAGTTGGTGAGGAATTGCGCAATAAAGCATTGCTTGCCGTTATTCTTGCGGTTTTTGCCATTGGCATTTATATCGCATTTCGATTCGAATTTCTTTATGGTGTTGGAGCAGCTATTGCGCTCTTGCATGATGTGCTTGTTACACTAGCAATGGTGACAGTATTTTCATCGCTTGGAATCATCAATCTTGAAATCAATCAGGCAATGATTGCGGCATTCTTGACGGTGGTTGGTTTCTCGGTGAATGATACCGTGATCATCTTCGACCGCATTAGAGAAAATCGCGAATTGCATAAAGGCATGAACATCATCAAATTGATGAATATGAGCATCAATGAAACATTGTCTCGTACCGTAAATACGGTCATGACTGTTGTGCTTGTATTGTTCACCCTTGTATTGCTTGGTGGCGAAGTTCTTCAAGGTTTTGCTTTCACGATGCTTGTAGGTATCATCACCGGTGCATATTCATCAATTTACATTGCAAGTTCTTTTGTGTTGTGGTTCATGGAGAAAATTCAGCATAAAGGAATTCAAGCTGAGTTTGACAAGCAGAAGTCGCCGGCAAAAGCATAAATATCATTGCATGATTTCTGAGGCACTATTATGGATGCACATATCATCATTGCTCCGGAATCCATGCTTGGCGGACCTGACGCTTTGACATTCAATGATGAAGTTCGCACATTGTCGCAAACATGCAAACATCTCATCATTGATTGCTCAAACATTGAAATCATGAATAGTTCCGGTTTGGGCATGCTTATTAGCGCACAAGCCACGATGAAGCAAGCAGGAGGACAATGTTCATTACAACATATTCCTGAGCATGTTCAGAAATTACTTGAATTGACACGATTGAACACATTGTTCGATGTGTCTTGAAGTTGAGTCATCCCGACTCTACAACATATCACCCAAGTCCCCACGGCAATGCTGATGGGGGCTTTCTTTTGTCATTACTAACGCGCATGAACATATGAGTGTCAATATCGTTGTCGGTGCCCAATGGGGCGATGAAGGAAAAGGAAAAATCGTTGATCTTTTAAGTGATTCGGTTGATATCGTCGCGCGTTATCAAGGCGGGGCGAATGCAGGACACACGATTGTGATTGAAGGAAAGAAATTTGTCCTGCATCTCATACCCAGCGGTATTCTACAAAAAGATGTGCAATGCGTCATAGGCAATGGTGTGGTGATTGATCCGGTTGCATTGATGGAAGAGATTGCAATGCTCGAGAGCTTTGGCATTTCAATCAAGGACAGACTGTTCATCAGTCATAAAGCACATCTCATCATGCCTTATCACAAGATGCTCGACAAAGCGCGTGAATCGCAATCAAGCGCGGCGATTGGAACGACTGGTCGTGGCATTGGTCCGGCATATATCGATAAATTTTCACGCTCAGGCATTCGCATTGTTGATTTGCTTGACAGAACTGTTTTCGAAGAAAAATTGCGCGCGAACATTGAAGAAAAAAATGTCGTCCTCAAGAAAATCTATGATCATGAAGAAGTGGATATAGAATCAATCATCAGTGAGTATTTGGATTTTGACATAAAGATTGATCCCTATATCAAGGACACCACATTACTTTTGAATCAAGCCATTGCGGATGGAAAATCGATCTTGATGGAAGGCGCTCAAGGTGCACTTCTTGATGTTGATCATGGAACATATCCCTTTGTGACGAGCTCCAATCCCACGAGTGGCGGAGCATGCACCGGGCTTGGAGTTCCACCAACTGCAATTGATTCTGTGATTGGTGTGGTAAAGGCATATACAACGCGTGTGGGGAATGGACCTTTCCCAACAGAATTGCATGATGAAATGGGCGAAGAATTGCGCAAGATTGGAGCTGAATTTGGTGCCACCACCGGCAGACCCCGTCGTTGCGGTTGGCTTGATGGAGTTGCCCTTCGCTATTCAGTCATGATCAATGGCATTGACAAAATAGCACTCACCAAACTTGATGTATTGGACAATGTGAAGTCCATTGGTATTTGCACGGGGTATGAAGTCGACGGAAAAATGCTGCGTTCATTTCCGGCTAATGTGCAAGACTTGGCAAAAGTGAAACCACATTATGAATTTCACGAAGGCTGGAATTGCTCACTTGCAGGTATCAAGAACTTTGATGATCTCCCGCAAGCTGCCAAGAACTATATCTCAGCAATCGAAGAAGTTGCAGGAGCAAAAGTGGGAATCGTATCGCTCAGTCCGGATAGAGCAGATACCATCATTCGTTCATAAGCATGCGATATGCGCGAACCGCTTCATACATGATGATGCCGGAAGCAACGGCAACATTCAAACTATGCTTTACGCCATACATTGGAATTTCAATAGCTCCATCACATAGAGCCAAGACGGAATCATCAATTCCGGAAACCTCATTGCCCACGACTAATGCCAATGGGAAATGTTTTGATGTCAAAGCATCATAAGAAATCCCTTGATTTGTCAATTCCACAGCAAGCACCGCATATCCCTTTTCTTTGCATTCCTTGATTGCATCTTGACAGTCTTTGTGATATGTCCATGCAACAGTTTCATCCGCTCCAAGAGCAGTTTTTGAAATATCTTCTCTTGGAGGAGTTGGTGAATATCCACAGAGCATGATGCCCTCAATTCCGGCTGAATCAGCACTACGGAAGATGGATCCGATATTATAAACCGAGCGAATACTGTCAATTATCAGTAATACTGGGAATTTTTTGACAGAAAACGCCATCTCTTGAGAAATGCGTTTTTCTAAGAGTTCAGAATGCAGTAATTTGCGAGTCGAGTTATCCACATTTCTATCCACAGTGTAAGAAACAAGTAGGAATTCATGAGAAGAAGGACATTCATAGCGGCCTTGATTGGCATTTTACCTTTTGGCAAATGGATTGCATCCATTATTGCCTCTGAGGTGAAGAATGCCCCGGCAGAGAAACCGCAAATTACGAAAATGCCTTCCTATGAAGATGAAACACCATTAAGATTCTTGGCTTTGGGGGATTGGGGCGCAGGCACTGCCTTGCAGAAAGATGTTGCCGCTTCGATGGATTTGTATGCAATGACAAAGCCCATAGACATGATCATCTCTACCGGTGATAATATTTATGGTAAGGGTGTCAAGAGTGTCGATGACCCACAATGGAAGACAAAATTTGAAGATGTCTATACCGGTGAATTTATCCAAAAGCCATGGTATGCGATTTTTGGAAATCATGATTATCTTGGAAATGTACCCGCTCAAATCGAATATTCAAAGGTGAATCCGCTGTGGAGTTTCCCTGATTTCTTTTATAATTTTCAAATGAATGCAGGGGAAGCATCGATTGAATTCTTCATGCTTGACACAAATCTTCTTGTGGAAGGAAATGATATCAATATGTTGGTATGGCTCGAGCAATCTCTTGAGGCTTCTACAGCATTTTGGAAAATCGTGGTTGGACACCACATGATTCGTTCTTATGGGGTATATGGTGATTTGAAATTCATGATTAATAAAGTGAAACCCATTTTGGATCATTATAAAGTGGACATGTATTTATCCGGTCATGATCATGACTTGCAATTGATCAAACATCCGGATGACACATTTCATCAAGCGATTTCAGGGGCCGGGGGAGGTAGCAGGGATACTTCTTGGGGAGACTATAGTTTATTTTCTGAAACAAATGGTGGATTTGCTGCAATTACTGCATCTTCTTCAAGTTTATATATCGAATTCATCAATAGACATGGTGAACTGATATATGGGCATGCAATAGAAAAGGCATAAAGCTCTATTCTATACTCTTCTACTGAATAATCTTGAATGACAATTGGGAGCATTACGATTGATATTTATCGGTTGTAAAGTAAGGTAATTTATGTAAGTTAGTTTTAGCCCTCCAAGTTAGAGAATAATCTCTATTTATCAGTGGTACTTTTTTCGGCGAGTCCTACAGAAGAGTTTACGATTGGACAACCACCAGGTATACCCGTAGGCACGATTTGGGCTTATATGGGTGATGGAACTGATCTGGATGATCTTGCCATGGGTGGATGGTATTTGTGTAGAGGGCAAGCTATTAGTAGTTTGTCTGAACTTACTACCGATGAAAAAAATGAATTGGAGGGATTATTCACTCGCTCCAATAAACCAAATCCAACTTCACTTCCTGATCTTCGTGGAATGTTTCTTAGAGGCGCAGATGAAAGTTCGGGAAATGACCCCAAATGATCTACTCGAACAGGAGGGGATAATGTAGGTAGTTATCAAGATGATAATTTTCGCGAGCACAACCATTCCGGACTTTCCGATTGGGCTGGTAATCATGACCATGATCTTTATACTGTAAATGATGATTATAATGCTAGTGGAGGCAGTAATTACCCCACTCAACAAAAGTTTTCAGCTGCTGGATATGATTCAGTTAGTGATAAAATATGGACAAATGCGACAGAATTTACCGGAAATCATAGACATGGAATATCTTGGGATGGTGGCAATGAAACCAGACCCAAGAATGTATATGTCAACTATATCATTAAGTGTAGAAAATAGATCGTAATTGCTCAATAAAAAACCCGCGATATAGAGAATATCGCGGGTTTTTTTCAATATAAGTATTTCATGGCTTCGCCATGGGATTCAGGCACCTACTAATGTACGGTAAGCCTCTGCATCCATAAGCCCATCCAGTTCTGATGGATTGGAAAGTTCGATTTTCATGAGCCATCCGGCACCATAGGGATCTTGATTTACTTGCTCAGGGCCATCATTCAAACCGGTATTACATTCAATGATGGTGCCACTGACGGGGGCATATAAATCTGCAACGGTCTTCACTGCTTCTACTGTCCCGAAGGTATCACCTGCGGAAACTGCACCATTATCATTGAAGTCTAAATACACAACATCACCAAGTTCGCTTTGCGCATGATCGGTAACGCCAACGGTGCCGATATTGCCTTCAACCTTGATCCATTCATGTTCTTTTGTGTACTTGAGTTCTGATGGGATATTCATCTTATCTCCTTGAAATCATATAAGAATTATTGCCAACCTTTAGTATCGAGATATTTCGTGTCGAAATCACCTGCAATGAAATCAGGATTATCCATCATCGCACGATGAAATGGTATAGTTGTATGCACGCCTTCAATGATGAATTCTTCCAATGCCCGTTTCATCTTCGCAATTGCTTCTCGTCTTGTCGGGGCGAATGTGATAAGCTTCGCAAGAAGTGAATCATAATATGGCGGAATGGCATATCCTTGATACATGTGCGAGTCAACACGGACTCCATGTCCACCAGGGAAATTCACCGTCTTAAGCATGCCGGGCGATGGTCTGAAATCATGAAATGGATCTTCAGCATTGATGCGACATTCAATAGAATGAAATTTCGGAGCTGATTGTACAAGACCCAATTTTTCTCCTGAAGCCACGAGTAATTGTTCTTTCACAAGATCAATTCCAAGTGAAGCTTCTGTCACTGGATGCTCTACTTGAATACGTGTATTCATTTCCATGAAATAAAACTTCTTATGCTTATCGACAAGAAATTCAATTGTACCTGCGCCTTCATAATTCACTGCCAATGCTGCTTTCACGGCGGCATCACCCATCTCTTTGCGGAGAGCTTCCGTCATGATGGGTGAAGGAGTTTCTTCGATCAATTTTTGATGTCTGCGCTGAATAGAACATTCACGCTCATTGAGATGCACCGCATTGCCATGTCTATCCGCAAAAATCTGAAATTCAATATGCCTTGGTTCTTCAATGAATTTCTCGATATAGACATCGGGATTATTGAATGCGGATTGTGCTTCATTGCGAGCAACGATAAAAAGATTTTCAAGTTCATCTGCACTTGGTACAAATCGCATGCCTTTACCGCCGCCGCCAGCAGATGCTTTAATCATTACAGGATAGCCCATCGCTTCGGCAATTTCTTTTGCTTCTTCCACTGTTTCCACAATGCCTTCTGAACCGGGAATGACAGGCACTCCGGCAACTTTCATGGTGTCTTTTGCAACAGATTTATTACCCATATTGCGAATCGCATGCGCGCTCGGACCAATAAAGGTGATGCCGATTTCAGAGCAGATTTCAGCAAAGGTATCATTCTCGGCTAGGAAGCCATAGCCTGGGTGAATGGCATCGGCTCCGGTGATTTGTGCTGCGGTGATGATGGCGGGAATGTGGAGATAACTTTCGCGTCCTGATGCAGGGCCAATGCACACGGCTTCATCTGCAAAGCGGACATGCAAGGATGTCTTGTCTGCAACAGAATAAACAGCAACCGTTTTGATGCCCAATTCTTTGCAAGCACGAATGACGCGCAATGCAATTTCTCCGCGATTGGCTATGAGTACTTTTTGTATCATGATGTTTTCAATTGTAGTGATAGAAAACATTCCGGATAGGAATGATTAATCCGGCTTGACGATGAACAATGGTTGATTATATTCAACCGCTTGCGCATTGTTTGCAAGAATGCTCACAATGGTACCTGAGACATCACTCTCGATTTCATTCATGAGTTTCATTGCTTCTACGATACAAAGAGTTTGCCCCGCACTAATTCTGGAGCCAACTTGTACGAATGCGGGTGCATCGGGAGATGGTGAACTATAGAAAGTACCAACAATCGGAGAAAGAATAGTATGTGTGTTTTCTTCGGCTGCAGGTGCTGCTGCAGGCATTGCCTGGGCAGGAGCAGGCTGTGCTTGGGTGCCATGTGCCGCAACATGAGTATGTGGAGCTGAGGCAACTTGGGTTACCACTTGATCGGGTCCGCGCTTGGAGATTGAAACAGAAGCACCTTCTTCTTCAATCATCAGTTCCGTTGCGGAACTAGCATCAAAAATTGCCAGTAGCTCTTTTAAATATTGTAAGTCCATGTCATATTCTCCATTATGAATGAAAAAGCGTGTCACTGAACAATATCACGAGACACGCTTCTCAAGAAGTGTCTGATGATTATTCTTTGACGCGCTCAACATATTCGCCATTGCGAGTGTCGATACGAAGCATATCGCCTTCATTGACGAAAATTGGCACTTGAATGATTGCACCGGTTTCCACGGTTGCCGGCTTGAGCACATTTGTTGCAGTATCGCCACGCACGCCGGGTTCGGTTTGTGTGACGCGCAAATGCACATGCGGAGGCAATTCAACGGACAATACAGAAGTTTCATCTGAAGTCAATTGCACCGCTTGATTTTCTTTCATCAATTTTGCAGCATTGCCAACGATATTAGCATCCACGGGGATTTGATCATAGGTATTCACATCCATGAATACATAGGATTCGCCATCTCTATACAAATACTGATAATCATTGCGCTCAACTCTCACGAATTCAATGGTTTCACCGGAACGATAACGGTTCTCGAGCAATTTTCCGGTGCGCAGCACGCGAAGTTTTACTTGATAAAATGCACGAAGATTACCGGGAGTACGATGTTCACTTTCCAAAACCTGGCATAATTCGCCATTATATTTCAAAAAAGCTCCAACGCGAAGATCGGCTGTGGTTGCCATACACCATCCAAATTGTGAAGAAGAG
>Ga0129333_10003346_pt1 | contig 14992 bp, 4 predicted proteins | sample CPB6_08_DNA_FD_94474 | JGI IMG/M metagenome (GOLD analysis project Ga0129333, IMG submission 94474) | Freshwater to marine salinity gradient microbial communities from Chesapeake Bay, USA - CPBay_Sum_0.6_0.8_DNA | ecosystem: Environmental > Aquatic > Marine > Coastal | place: USA: Chesapeake Bay...
TCACTAGAATTAACTTTCTTAAGAGCAATCATTGTGTCCCAATAATTGTTCTCTTCATCAAAATTGTCTCTGGGATCAGGTGGAGAAATATCCCAAGAAGAATTCACTTGAGTTGCATTAGGAAGTGCTACAAAAGTGTAATACGAGTTGCTAGTGGATGCAACACTAGCAACAAATTCCTTTGCATTTAATATACGAAGTTGATCAGTTATAATTGCTGACATTTTACAGAGTTTTTTATCTATTTATTTAAGAATAATTGACATATTTTAGAGGAGCAACTCTACTTAAAATAGAAGAAGTGACAATTCCAGTTGATCCATTTTTAGTATAAGCATTGAAAGGTTTTGGATCAGTTCTATTGCCGAGTAGTATCCTACCCCAAGAGAAATTGCCAAAGAATGAACTATATCCAATTCCTGATAATGAATTATAGTTTGAAATACTAGTTGTAACTCTAGTCACATAGGTCAAAGCAATTCCTGGAACTGAAGTTTGTGCAATAGAAACTGATGCTACCTCATAAACATTATCTAAGAATTGTGTTCCAATTCCAAGTATAGAACCATTTTGATATATAGAAGTTACTCCATTACCAATATTGCTGTTATTAATAACAAAGTAATAACCAGTTTGAATGCCACTTACTGTGGTTGCTGCTGATACAATTGAAGTATCTCTCAAGAAAGAATTTTGTGGAATATAAAAATCAAACACAACTCCAGTAGAAGCAACTCCAACAGAAACTGTTGAAATACCAACAATTATACCAAAATCACCTTCATATGATAAAGAAGTATTTACTTCATATACTACTTCAGGAATTTCAATAAGAACCTGTGGTGGATTAGTTGATGTATATCCAAATCCAGGAGAAGTTACTGATATTGAGGATAATGTTCCACCAACAGAAATAATTGATGATGCATTTGCTCTTGCTGTTGTTCCAAATCCAACTGGATTTCCAATTGTTACCATTGGCGCAGTAGAGTATCCTACTCCACCATTATTGATGATGATAGAAGATATTGTTCCAGCTGCAGAAACAACTGCACTAGCAGATGCTCCTACTATATTATCTTGAGAAACAAGAACAATTTTTTGTGTATTTGTCGTGGTTTGATTTTCTTTTTTAGAATCAAAGAAAGTTTTTATACTATCAACATATGCAATTGTAGACCCAATTCCCACCGATTGAATTATATTTGTTGTTGGGTTTATAAGTGCTTCATTAAGAATTCTGCTCTTACTTATAATTTGTCCGTTAATAACTTTGTCTGCTGTTTGTTTACACCATTCAACTGTTCTTTGATTTGCTGGATTTGAATCAATTCCTTCACCATTGTATGGATTAGTTTCTACTGTATCCGAAGAAACAACCGTAGTAACTAGTCTCTTCTCTTCACCTTTAATTGTCAAATTATCTCCAACTTTAACCGTTTCTAAAACATCACGGAATACCACATCAACATCACCACTTCCTTTATAGAAAAGAATCTTGCATTTATCTCCTACGATTGATCCATCAGGAGAATTTCCTTTTGGAGGTTCTGCAAAAGTTACTACACTACCTCCAGTAAATGTATATCCTTCTCCGGGAACTTGTAAAATATCATTTAAGAATACTAATAATGTTGCTTGAACGTCAATATTAGAACCTTTTGCGGATCTTATGGTAACTGGAGTTGAATTTAGAGAAATATTAAATGATTTTCTAACTCCATCAAATTGATTCTCAATTTTGTCAAGAACTTCAAGTTGTCCCAAATGCCATCCTGCAAATTCATCTGATATTGTCTTATCAATTGTGAGTTGGAATTCTTTAAATGGTTTTGTTGGATCTGTAGGTATTCCTGACAATCCACCTGCAGCAACAGTTAGTATTTGCTGTTGCCCATAGTTATATCCAAAGTTTTTAATTTCAAAATCAATAACGCTTGATCCTTGTCCAACAACGATATCAATTGTTGCTTCTGTGCCAAATCCAGAAGGTGAAGAAGAACTATAAATTAAAGGTATATCAGAATATGATAGTGGGGCATCAAAAATAACAAGAGGTGGATTTGTTGCTGTGTACCCTGATCCGGGATTAGTGATGGCAACACTAACGATGTTTCCTCCACTAATTGCTGCTGTACCAATAAATTGAATCGTAGGTACTCCAGTGGATGCTGTAGTGACACCCACTCTTACTGTAGTTTGAATCCCAGATCTATATCCAGATCCACTATTGCCAATGCTAATTGAAGATATTGTTCCTGCAATAGAAACAATTGCGGTTCCTCCTGCAGAAACAAGAGGTTGATAACCAAATCCTTCAGTAGATCCAACAGAAACAATTACTCCCCCGATTGGTATACTTGCATTATTTGGGTCATATGCAACAGATGTTGCAGATCCTGCAAAAGTAATGCTACTAATTCCAGACCCTTCACTTAAAGAATAGTCTTGAGTGATAGGTAACTGTCCAGTTGGACCTTGGAAAACGCCATTTATAAGGACAACTGCATTATCAGTTGAAAAACCTGTTACGTTCTGTTTATTGACCTTAAGTGCAAATGTTTTACTGGTTGCATTAAAATATTCCGAAATATCATCAAAAATATAATTTGTTGCATATGATTCGGAACTGCCATTTTCTACTCCAGATCTTAAGAAAGTTCTTCCTTGGAATTTTGAGAAGGTAGTTATGCCCGCCCAATCTCTCTCATCAGGTGCATTTGTTGAACTTCCTATTGGAATAGGTCCTTGAGGTGCTGTAATAAAGTTAATAGTGCTATCAACAATGTTGTAGTTTCCTTGAATTTTAGTTACAATTGAATACTCAGAATGTGTTGATAATCCAGTTCCCATCCATGGGCGATCTACAAGTATGAAATTCGTGCTACCAAGTCCGACAGTATTGATTTTCATAATCTCATTATCAATCTGGATGAGATCGCCACTAAAGAATGATGTTATTCCTGAGAATTTGATAATGTCATCAACAAGACCGATGTGAGTTGTTAGTCCAGTTGTAACCGATGTTGAAACAATTGGAGACTGAATATAATTATCAAGTGCAATTAAACACTTTGAATTTTGCCTTTTGGAAGTAAATGTGTGATATGTTCCAACACCAACACTTGTAATGTTTAGAGCATTTGGTGTTGTCTTAAGAGCATCTTCTGCAGATCTGGCAAGTTTTATCTTTTGATCATTAATTTTGATGATATAAACAGAAGATGGAAGAATACTTGTTGTACCTATACCTGCAAAACTTGTAGATGCAATTCCTATCGGACTTGCAGTACTTGTATCGTATGTATATACTACTTCTTCACCAGTTACAAAGAAGTGTTCTGGCAATAGTATAGTATCTTCAACTATATCTACAACTGAAGAGCTTCCTCCATTAAAATTTCTCAAGAATATTGGTCTTTGTTTGTATGTAAGATTGAATGCTCTTCTTACATCAGTCTCTGTTCCTTGATAAAAACCAAATCCAGCACTAATTGATGCATTATTCAAATCTATTTCAGATGAAGTAGAATTTTCCAAATCAATCAATTGTAAGCTTAGTTGGAAGACACGAACTTGTGCATTAATGTTTGGAATTGGTGTATAGTATAGGTTTGTGTATGAAGAAGATACTGCAGCTCCAACAGTGCCTAATCCAGAATTTGTTATTAGGTTGCCGTATTCCGTAATGTATGCATTTGTGCCATCGTTTAAAACAATAACCTCTGACATTTCATACTGGTTGTTTGTTGTATCCTCCACACTTACCAGGTAATATGCACACGTATGATCATTTGGAGTGGTGTTACTATATCTGGCAATAATATTTTCTGTTGGTGAAGATGTAGATGCAATTGATGTGTATGAAGAATCAACGAAAGCGATATTTTCAGAATCAAATCCAAGATATTGTGTCCCAATTCCAGTGGACAATGTGCTTGCTATTGACACTCTTATAGCACTAATTGTTGCTGCTATTCCAACATTTGGAGTAAAGTCAATTTTTACATCCCCTCCAGAAATGTAAGCATTGTAAGTTCCTAAACCAGAACTAGAAAAAGTATCTGGGGAATGATCTGTTAATTGCCCATAATCTAAAAATTCTACATCAGTTCCATCATGAATTACGTTTACCTCATTAGATTCAAATTGTCCGGCATTTCCTTCAATTTCAATAAGAATCTTAGATGATCTATATGTAGAAGCAAATGAAACAATAGTTGTTGGGGTAGATGCAGGAGCAATTATTCTTGATGATCTGATATCTACAACATCACCCAAACTAGTGGATCCTATGCCAGAAATAGAAGTATCAAGGTCAAAAGAAGCAAAACTTATATTGTAATTATTTACTGAATATTTTGTTGGGTAGAATAAAAGTTGCCCCTCTGTTCCAGAAATGTTGAAATCAAAACTACCAAGATCTAATTGACTTTCAACTCTACCATATTGATTTAGATATCCAGTTGAACCATTTTGCAACAGAGAAACAATTAAGAATTGTCTTTCTCCAGTAAACCTTTTATCTGCTATGTATGTAAAATATTTTTTATACTTATGATTGACATCAAAAGTATCTACAATTGAATATCTTGTCGGTCTAGGATTGCTATTGAATTGAGTGCTAATATCATCAATAACTAAAACCCTGTTACCAAAAGATTCAAAATAATCAGTAAGAACTCTTGAACTGAAATAGATTTCATCCGAAATTGTTGATCCTCCAGAACTTAGAGAATTTTCTGTAACCAAGTCAAAATAAGAATAGCAATTTGTATCTATTTCACCGTATAAATCTACAACAATATCAATGTCTCCTCCTCTGTAGTTAGAACTAACTCCCTTGAAATTGGGATCCTGAGATTCAATAATTAAATCACTAAACTTTAAGAATCCTGATGTATGATTAAGAGAACTTACTGAATCATTCCAAGTTTCAAATGAAACTTTAGATTTTAATGAATATGAGAAGTTTTGGTAGTAATTGTTATCAGAAATTCTTTCAGTGTTATAATTTAAGAATCCTGTTTCTCTATTCCATCCCTTTTTAACAATAGAAGCTGGACCTGTTTTAATTTCTGCATTAAAATCTATTTTTGATTTAATAGCACCTTGAGTTCTTGATGTTTGTCCCACTAAAACATCACCAACATTAAAGTCTTTTGTTGTGGAAACTTTTAATAGTTCAATTTCATTGTTCCAACTTTCAACTTTTCCAGTATTATTATTAGAGGAAACAGTTTCTCCTAAAATAAAATCATTCTTTTTCAGTTTAATATCAAAAATAGGAAAATCTTTTTCTGAAATTATTCTACCAGAAGATCTTAATGGATCATAATTGCCGGGTATTGTCCCCTCTTTTAATAATCCATCTAAACTATAAGTAACAACTCCAACACTTCCACCAAGAGCACTTGATCCTGCAGGTACTTTTGTTAAAGTAAATAGTGAATAATTATAATTTTCGGAATTGTATCCAAATCCTGTTGTCGCGATACCAACACTGACATTTTCAATAAGAACTTTGTCCCCAACAGAAAATGGGAAAGAATCACTAAATCCAGTATTTAATCCAACACTAACTTCTTTAGTAATACTGTTATATGAAATATTATTGATTCCTATTCCATTTTGATTATTTGTTGGAATAATCTTTGGTGTTGTGTTGTAGATACCAAAAGTATTTTTTAGTATTTTTACCTTTGTGTCGCCAATTTTATACGATAAATCTACATCATCAACAACTTTTCCAGTATATCCATCAACAACAACCAACTTAGGTGCTATTGTATAGTTTTTACCTGCAGAAGTAATAGCGATCTCAGCAAATGATGACAGAGGCTGCATCAATAAGATTTCAGGTAAATTGCAGACTGGTCTTAAAGTCTTATCTGTTGGAAAATCAAATCCAATATCTTCTATTTGATTTGAAACAATTTTTCCTATGGATTTACTAGACGCTTCAAGAATTGCACCTGAACCACTTAGTGAAATTATTGTAGAAATTCCAACTACATTGGGATAACCTTTTCCAGAATATGTTATAGAAATATCTGAAATTTCTCCATCTACTGACGAAGAATTTGTTGTATACCTAATTGATGCCTCATTAGAACTATAGTTTGATTTTTCTGGTGTTTGATCTAAATTGTATGTGAATGATGCAGTTGTTCCAACTCCAGATACGCTAAAAGTTCCGTTGAATAGACTATTTGCTATTTTTATTTGATTTGAATTTAAAACTTCATCGTCAATATATACTTCTTTTTTAACTTGAGATACAAATTGGGAATTAATTGGAGAAAACTTATAGTATAATGTTTCAGGTAAAAATTCAGATACTCTGAGGGTTAGTGATGCATTTGTTGTTATTCCAATTTGTCCAACTTTAGATACCTCAAATGAATTTGATTTTTTGGAGGAATCAAAAACATTTTTAAATTGAGAATCTGAATAAAGATTAAAATCAAATGCAGAATACAAAGTAGATCCACTTAAATTTGATAGAGAAGAATCTGATAAATCAAATTTAACCGTATTATTTTTGTATGCATTAATCGGTGGATTGATTGGTGATAAAGTTCCTGAAGATGCTGATGATATATCAACTACTTCTGGATTAAACTGAAGAGACTGATATTTGTTTAAACATAGTTTAACTTTATCTTTACTAAATCTAAATATGTAATATATTTTTTCATTTAAAAGACCTCCAGAAGGAGATGTTGAGGTATGTATTACTTTATCACCACTATTAAATCCATGATCTGCAATTGTTATTGTGTTGTTTGAAATATCAATATCTGCAGAAGTAAATGATTTTGGATTAAATACTATTCTTCTATTATAATCATCATATTTTATTGTTACTATCGTTGTTATTCCTGGATTTACCTGGATATCAATAGTATCATTTATAGACAAACCATGTGTAGATGCTGTAGAAACAGTTACCACATTTTTGCTAACTTCTGCAGTTACAACGTTTTCCTTTATTGTTCTGAAACTGTGATAGACATTTGTGCCTACTCCAGTAAAGTATAAAAGACCGGTTGATGAAGTTGTACTTGCAATACCGACAAATGTTCCAGTGGATCCTATTCCAACTTTATAAGTTGATATTCCAATTAAGTCATTAGAAATTTTGCCAACGTAAACTACTGAGAAATCTGAGAGTGCAAAACCGACAGATCCATTCGTAGAAACTCCAATTGAACTTCCACCATTATTATGGTATGATAGAACATCCCCAGTTTTTAAATTGTGATTTGGAAGGTAAATTGATTGCGTTGGTATAAAAATTTGAGTTATTCCTGCTCCCGGATTTGAAAAAGATAAAGTAGTTCCTATTCCAACACCACTTAATGATCCTAAACCAATTGATTCCTTAGGATTAAAATAAATTTCTTTATTCAGATTGAAGATTACTTTGTTTTCGGGAAGAGAAGTAACCGTAAACTTTCTTGTGTCCTCAACTAATATTGAAGAAGCAGTATGTGCCGAGGATACGGTATTTTGTTGAGATCTTAAAACTTTAATTCTAGAACTCAATACATCTACTTGCAATACTTTTACTTTTTCTGATCCAATAGAAATAATATCATTTTCTCTTATAGAAAGTAAATTATCACTTTTCAGGTTACCAGATACATTAAAATAAGTTACTATACCAGTAACTCCCACTGTTCCAACTCCCGTATTGAGGATCATCCTCTCCGTGTTTATTCCAATATTAAAGTTGGACTGTAGATGATTTATTGATGTGTTAAATCCAGACAGCGAGACTAGATCATTATTTAAAAGTCCATGTGGAGTGGTTGCAAAAGCAATATATGATCCACTTGAATCAAAGGGAACAATTTCTAATTGAGATATTGTAGTTGCAGCTACGCTAATATTTGTTACAGACTTTCCTAGAATTCTCGTTACTTTTGCTTTTGTCTTTTGTGTATATTGTTGATCATCAAAGAGAATTGTATCGCCAACTCTATACCCTAAACCTCCAGTAACGATTCCAACGCTGTCAATGCTTCCTCTTGAAGACTCATTGATGTTTATTGTCTGAGATTTTATTTTGTTTGGTTGGAAAAGAAAATCGTAATATGATCCGTTCTCGGTTAAACTGTATGGAGTCGTATTTCTAAACCAAGATGAGGAATTTAGATCATATGAAATTTGATTTGATTTTGAATCATAATTAAACAAATTTGGTTTAGACTTAAAGGAATTGCCAACTAGATATGGGAAAACAGGAATTCTATACTTGTTAAAAGTAGAAGAAGTTTCTGATCTATCTGGATTTATAGTTGCAAAATATGCATAAACTCCATTTGGAAAATCTGGGGTTATGCAAAAACGTCCATTGTGCTCATCAAGATCACCTGAATTGTTAAATTCATAGTCTTCTACGAAAAATCCTTGTTCATATGGAGGTCTGTTTGGTTTTGCTGTAGCAGCATAACCAGATCTCATCGCACGAATGCTTCCACCTGTTTTTGTAGCAAATCCATATGGTCCGTAGATTGGATTTCCGTCATATGCCCAACCAATTATGGGTGAATGGTACTGGGAAGATACTTCCTCTCCATTTACTTTTTGTAAATCAAAAACTCCATACTTTACTTGATTATCTTGGTCCTTTCCATATACAGACTCTCTTAACTTTCTTGGAGCATACAGATGAGAATATTGTATTCCAAATTCTTCATTAGGTGAAGAAGTTAAAATTCCATCATCATCGGAAATAATATTTAAATATTTTTGGAATAAATTAACTGTCCAATTTTGTATGTCTGCACTAAATGCAGCTCCACTGCCGCTTGGGATAATTGATACTCTAGTTTTATCATCATATCCTATTCCAGGACTTTCAATTTTTATTGACTTAATTTTTCCTTCACTTAGAACAGGAATCAATTTCGCATATTTTCCAGATCCTGAAACAACTAACTGTGGTGGCGAATTATAATCTCTACCTTCATTAGTAACAAGAACTTCTTCTATTCTGCCATTATTGACAATTGGCAGCAACTCTGCAGAAGAACCACTTGATAATGAAAAAATTGGTTGTCTATTATAATTTAAAATATCAGTAACTCCATATCCAACTCCAGAATTTGTTACCTGAACAGATTCAATTGATCCTCGGAATATTGGTTGAATTTTTGCAGAGAAATCTTGCCCAGAGAAAGTTGATACTCCTATTTCACCAACTACTGAAACTGAAATTGGTTCGTAGTTGAAAATGTGACTTCCCGACCCAACAGAATCTAAATTGATATATTGTTTATTGTCAAAGTAGAAAAGTTTTGAAATAGATCCTACTCCAACACTAGATAATTTGAAGTTGTCTTCATCAATTTTAGTGATAACATATGAAGACAAAGAACTCAATCCAGATATTGGAGTTTCGTTGTAAGAATAATTGACTATTTCTCCTGAATTGTACTGGTGATTTGTGATATTGATTTGATTTGCTGCTGTATTAATTCCTGATGAACTTGCTACTCTTCTCTTATTTTCATAATTTGATCCAGAGTCAACAACAACAATATTTGATATGATCTGCTTTTTATCAAAAGATTGTATTCTGTGGACACCAACACCATAATTTGTTAGTGAAACAGTGTTCAATCCTGAAATTGCATCAGATTCTGTATTGTAAAGTTTGATCGTAAATGCATCAATCGTTTTAACAAAATATACTGCATCAGTAACAATTCCAGAGATTGCAGTTTGATTATCCGTTTTATAAACTACTTTTTCTGCATTTCTAAATTTATGATAAGTTGAAATTCCAATTGTATCGTTGGATAAATTTACAAAAGCGGATTCTGATGATGCATTAAAAGAAATAGAATGATCTATAAAGATTGTATTTACTTCTGATTTAGCACCATATCCATTACCGCCAGTAATTGTGACTATTGGTTTGGTGATATAATCAAATCCAGAATCAACAACATCTATTCTTTGTAGAGATCCTTTTACTACACAAACGCCAGTAGCACCAGTACCAACTCTATCATTTATTGTTAAAATTGGGGGATTAATAATATCGTAGTCACTTCCTTTTGAAGAAACATTAATGGTATTCAAAGAACCATAATAAATTGTATCTTCGGACTTGTAGTTTAAAATTTCTACACCATTAACTAATATTCCAGTTTTACCTGGATTAGTTGTATAGTATCCACTTTCATCAATAGGAGATTTGATTTCTCTTAGTAAGTTTTGATGCTGAAGTTCCTTGTTATAAAAATCTACATATTCTAAAGTATTGGATGTTACTATTCCAGAAACAGATATAAATTTATTGTTATATAAGTTTGCTTGACTGCTTGCTAACTTAAATTGATTTGGGCTTGGTAATCTTTTAACATAATAAACTCCCTCTTGCAAGTTACTAAACTTACTAGTTGTAGTAACAATACTTCCATCTATCGTATCGGTCTTTGTAAATGGTTTATAATATACGGCATCTCCTGTATAATATCCATGATCTGCTGTATTTGAAACGGTAAAAACTTCACCATTATAAAAACCACTAAGAGTTATCTTTCTATCATAAAAGTTCAATGGTTGATTATAATAATTTGGGATAGAAGATGCTGCAACTAAAACATCTTGATTAAACTTTGCATATGTGTTCTGAATATTTGATGTATAATTTGAGACATATGCATAGTTTGATAACAAGGAACTAATTTGAGGTTTAAGAATTTTTCTTTCTACCTTGAATCCAACCTGACTGGTGTTAAGAAAACCTTGACCTTTTATTGAAAAAGTAAAATCATCAATAATATCACTTACAGTAGACTCTTTAGCGACACCAAAAGAATCTATAATTAATAAATTATCACCAATTTTAAAACTATTTTTTGCAAATGTTGCAATTCTATATGTAAAACTTGATGTATCAATTATAGACAAAGATTTGACATCATATTTGGTTGCAACATTATAAATCCAACTATCTACTCTAGGTGAAGAAGTTGTAATACCTAGCGATTTAATAGTTGCAGTATCGTTTTTAGAAAAATAATATGTTTGTTCATTTACTTCTAAATTTGAAAGAACAGAACCAATTCTAACCTCAACTTTAGATGCAGTTCCTACCCCAACATATCCATATGCATATGCGTTTAACCTAATGTCTTCTGCAGATGCAATATTAGAAGTTACATTTGATACTCCAAAAAATTGGTTTATTGATTTGGAAGTATATGAAACTATACCAGAATTGCTTGCAGAATACTTTACAACCAATTCACCTGAGTTTGGAAATCCTAAGGTTGAGTCTACATCAATTACTGAAGATCCTACAGAAACTGATGTTATTACTTTTGTTTTGGGATGAACAGAAAAATCCCCAAAAATGCTACCATCAAAAGTGATATCTTTGGAGTAATCAAAATCAACACTTAACTTGTAATATTCTTTTCCACCATAATAAAGTTTTTCTACATCAGTAATTGAAGCATAAGATTTTTGGATGTTATAATTTGAATATTCATCTTGAAAAAGAGTTTGATTCAATAATTCAAGAGGATTGCCAGATAGAGACTCTACGACAATATCCTTAGTAATTCTATATTGTGCATCAGATGGTCTAAACAGATAGTTTCTTGGTTTTATAACATCTACTTTTTCTCCATATAAAGCACCAAAAAGAATTTTGAATGATTCATCAGTTCCTTTTGTTTGATAAAAGTCTTTTGCTCTAGATATAAACAACCTTTGATCTACATCACTATCAATTTCCCTATTCTCAAATCCGGGTGTAAATTGATATTTGATTTTTGTTAAAAACTCTTTTAAAAGTAAATCACTTAAGTTGATAACACTAGTGTCTGATGCGTGTTCAGCAATTTCTGAAGTAGAAAAAGTTAATCCATCAGTAGTGTCTAATTTTGTATATGAAGTTACGCCGCTAAATCCTCTTACACAACCAACAAAACTATTGGTCGTTTTACTGGTGTATAATATAATCTCATCATCAATCTTAATTAATCCATATTTTTCAGGGAATCCATAAGTTCCTAAAATGTTATTATCTAAATCAAAAGCAACATTAATTGTAGTATCGCTAAACGATATTGAAGAAGATAATTTTGTAGAGTCAGCATTACCAGTTAGGGTCTCTAACTTTAGATACTGATCAATATTTTGTATAAGATCAACAGAAGCTCCAGGATATTCCTGAGAAACATAGTACTGTTTTAAGAACTCTGTAATTAAAGGAAAGTCTTCTCTTACAAAGGAAGGTAGTTGATGCGCAACTACATCCTGAATTTGTACTCTCTTGAGGTCTGTTGATATCATTTTATCTTACTAAAAGTCCGTTTGAATAACTAGAAGAAACTATGTAGTTAGTTCCTGAAATATCGTATCCTGATGAAATTTGGTCTGGTTTTGAATTGATAACTGTTTTAGTCATATCCAATTGAAGATATAAATCTTGAAGACCAATTACATCATTGGAATATGGTGGAACTGAAATTTCAATAAGAGGAAATCCTCTATTGATTACTGTATTTGTAATATTAATAGGAGACAATTTAATTTCTCCTTTAATATAATCCACTGTTCCAACAGATTTTCTAATAATTTCTGGTTGTGTTGGTGAATTCAATCTAAACAAGAAAATTGTTCCTGTTTTTTTGTCTGGGTTAGGTATATCGGAAAGATATACTGTACCAACTATACCACTCACATTAAATCCAGAAGACTTTATATTAAAACTATTTTCAGTGATTCCACTTGTATTTAATCCAGAATATTCTATATTGAGAACTTTTTCATTTTTAATGTGGAATCTATTTCCAAAACAAATTTCATATTCAGCAAAACTATTTAACGCAGATCTAAGATCCCTTCTCATAACAATAGTCGTGATGTTAGAAGTTATGGCATCACTACTATCATCAATCACTTTAAGGAATTTACTGTACTTAAATCTTGCACCGAACTTATTAAGTTCTGATGAATTTGCATATCTCTCAACATTGCTAGAAACAATTGATGTAATTGAATTTGCTGATGATACAAGGTTTGTATTATAATATGCATTAATTGTTGGTTCAAGATAAAGATATTTCAAATCTATAATCTCTGGCACAATTCCTGCCACAGAATATTTTCTAATTTCCGTTTTTATATTATCTTTAATTAAATTTGATAAGTATGCACCATTCGTTGGTTTTATACTTATAAAAACTTTGCCGAATTGAGGGGGAGTTAATTCTTCGCCACCAAATACTGAGATTGATTCAGTTTCTGGATAAATGGTAGGAATTATTGATTCATAATCTCTAGATGTTACTGCTCTGTTTTGAGATGCATAGATTCTTGATGCATATTTCTTGATAGAATCTATTCCTTCAATGTCTTTTCCAGAAAAAGAAGTTTGATTTGTTGTAACTAATGATATTCCAGATGCAATAGCAATTTCTTCTCTTGGTGATGTAATTTTTCCACTAAAATTGAATTGAGAAATTCCGTTTGCTAACTCTCCATTTGAAACTAGATATGAAACTTGAATGTAATTGGGTGCTTCTAACTTTATACCAAATACACCGTCACCAAAAATCAATTCATATCTTTCATCTTCAATTTCTTGTACAAAAAATACAGGAGACTCTGAAGTTATATCAAATAAACTATCTGCTTGTCTATATTTTCTGCTAATATCAGAAGAAACACTAGGTTTAACAATCACTCGTATTGATGAAGTATCAATTTGCGAATTTGGTAAAATAAATCTTTGATTTGGATTAAATGAATCAACAGTAAAATTAGTTGTAATATAAGTTCCTTCGTAAATATCAATGTTATCAAAAGATGCGATATTATCTACAACAGGAACAGTTATATCATCTAAAATAGAAAAAGTATAACTTTGATTTCCAAAGGCAAGTGTTGAACAAGCAACACCTTTACTGAGAGTTAACGTCTCTGGTTTTTTTGTATAAGCAGGTCCAGAAGTATCTACAAAGAAAGATACGTTTGCTCTAGAAGATTTTCTTGACTTGGGTACATAACCTATGTTTCGTGCAAGAGAGACAACATTTTCTCTAAGAGTTGCACTGTCAATAAAAACTTCATTGGATACCATATTGGCATTATATGAAGTTATGTACGTATTATATGCAAGCACATCAATAATTGTGGATAAATTAGATCCCTCAAAATCGTAATCAGTAAAGTTTGAGTTGGATCTAAGATAATCCTTAATGGATGTTTTGATCTGATCGAAATCTAAATCCGTAAAATTAACTAGTGGCATTATCGTGTTGGCTGTAATGCAAATGATAACTGTTGTGGTTGTGCTTCAATTCCAACGATGTAATATCTAATTGTAACGTTAAGTTCACCGTTATCATAATCTGGAGTTGCATCGACTGATATTAATTCGACTCTTGGTTCATAATTATTGATTGTATTTTCAATTTCATCTCTTACTGATGAAGAAGTAATATCATCAAGAGATTCAAATAATAAAGAATTTACCCTTGAACCTAGATTGTTATTAAAAAATCGCTCACCCCTGTCTGTAAGCACAAGATTACGTAAGGAACGAGCGATCGCATTTTCATTTGTAAGCGCAATTAAATCATAGGTTAATGGATTAACCTGAAAAGACATACTAATGTCTTTAAATGACTTACTAACGCGCTGTACAGGCATTGAATATTATAATTCTACCTTATTTATTAGGGATTTTTGGATTCATAGAGAGGTTCAGTACCATATTCCCAATCATCATAATCATTATCATTACGAATTTTTGAATGAATTTCATTTTGGTGATAAAAATCGTGTTTTTTGGGGGTTAATTCATCATTTGATATCTCACGAAGCATCTTTTGCTTGTGAATCTTGGTTTCCCAACCATATTCGCTTGACAAATACTGAGTTCCCCACTCATTTTTCATAAAATTTTCGTCTTTATCGACTTGTTTGGTCATTGTTTTGCTCCTGATTTGTTAAA
>Ga0129333_10003347_pt1 | contig 14990 bp, 29 predicted proteins | sample CPB6_08_DNA_FD_94474 | JGI IMG/M metagenome (GOLD analysis project Ga0129333, IMG submission 94474) | Freshwater to marine salinity gradient microbial communities from Chesapeake Bay, USA - CPBay_Sum_0.6_0.8_DNA | ecosystem: Environmental > Aquatic > Marine > Coastal | place: USA: Chesapeake...
GCATTATAAGTGGCCTTATAAGTGACAAAATCAGTGGCATTTCTAGTGGCATTATCAGTGGCACTCCAAGTGGCCTTATAAGTGGCATTCCTAGTGGCATCATGAGTGGCATTCCTAGTGGCATTCTCAGTGGCATTCTCAGTGGCATTCTCAGTGGCATTCTCAGTGGCATTCCTAGTGGTGGTCTTGATTTTATTTGACATTTTCTAGTTCCTCGTTGATGGCATCATAAGTGGCATTCCTAGTGGCATTAATCCAAGTGGCATTCCAAGTGGCATTCAAAGTGGCATTCCTAGTGGCATTATCAGTGGCATTCCAAGTGGCATTCCTAGTGGCATTCCAAGTGGCATTCCAAGTGGCATACCTAGTGGCATCACTAGTGGCATTATCAGTGGCATTCTCAGTGGCATTCTCAGTGGCATTCCTAGTGGCGGTCTTGATTTTATTTGACATTCTGAAGTTCCCTGTTCCCTACAAAAATAGTGGAGACATTTCTGCCTCCACCATATGTTTGCTTATGTACGAACTTCTGGAACAGCAAAGTCCTTTGGTTCAAGTCCCCATGTCCATGATTGTGCTTCCAGTGCAGTCTTCATCTCAGGTGGAACTGGAATTGCAAATTCTCTACCTGTGCCACAAAGAACACGTAGAAACTTCTCCTTGCCAATATCAGGAAGATTTACTTCAACAAGTGTTCCAATCTCTGGATCACCATCTTCATTGATTACCTTGGCATCAAGTTCCTGCAGAATCTTTGCCCAACCAAGAATCTCACATGCAGCCCTGCGTTGCTCAATATTACTCCATGTGATTGCTTCCTTAGCAGTCAAAGATTGCTTGTTCATGATCCAGTGTTCTGGTACTGCAACACCATGCCAATGATACAATGACCAACCATCACGCCACTTATGAGAAGGACCATCCTGACCATGAGCACGATTCTGTTCATCAATCTTCAGCACTTCAGGGAAATCAGAAACAATACAGAACTTTTCATGCATTACACGGAAAGTACCATGAATTGCTGCTTCTTCCCAATACTTATAGTTCTCATGCTCTGGTAGACGCAGACCAAGAATATCACGCATAGCAGTCAGATATGAGTCATACTGTGCCCAATATGCACCACCCTGATATACAGATGACCAGTTCTTGGTTTCTTCAAGTCCCTTCTTACCAGCAAGTTTCTTACACACTTGTGCATAATGCTTTGAAGGCTTTACACCATCAGGAATAGCATTCATCTGTTCTGCTACAGAATCAAGAACATGACGAACATCAGCATTCTTCTTGACAACAAGAACAGAGCATGCACCATACATGAATGCCATCATGATTGGTGACTTGACCAACAGCACTTCTGGTTCTGCTAGTTTGGCAGCACGATAAAGACCCTTGATTGCAGGTTCAAGTTTAGAGAAGTCAGCAGTTTCTGTGGAAACAATACGCTTGATCCACACGTCAGCATGTTGCTTGAGCAACACTTCTTCTTCCTTAGTGATACCGCCAGCAACCTTGGTGGGAGTACGAACAATCTTAGTCATTGTGTAAGTTTCCTTTTATTGATGATGTGTGTATAGTAGCAGAAGATTAGATGGAAGTCAAGAGATATTTTTCAGTTCCTCATTGATGACATTCCTAGTGGCATTATAAGTGGCATTATCAGTGGCATTATAAGTGACATTCCTAGTGGCAATATAAGTGGCATCACCAGTGGCACCATAAGTGGCATTCCTAGTGGCAATATAAGTGGCATTATAAGTGACATACCTAGTGGCATCACTAGTGGCATCACTAGTGGCAATATAAGTGGCATTCCTAGTGGCATTCAAAGTGGCATTATCAGTGGCGGTCTTGATTTTATTTGACATTTTCTAGTTCCTGTTCGATGGCATTATAAGTGACATTCCTAGTGGCAATCCTAGTGGCATTATCAGTGACATTCCAAGTGGCATTATCGGTGGCAATCCTAGTGGCATCACTAGTGACATTCCAAGTGGCATCACCAGTGGCACCATAAGTGGCATTAAAAGTGACAGTACTAATTTTATCTGACATCTTTCAGTTCCTCATTGATGGCATCATAAGTGGCATTATCAGTGGCAATCCTAGTGGCATTCCAAGTGGCATTTCCAGTGGCATCACTAGTGGCATTCTCAGTGGCATTCCTAGTGACATTCCAAGTGGCAATATCAGTGGCATTCCTAGTGGCATCCCTAGTGGCATTATTGATTTTATCTGACATCTTTCAGTTCCTGTTCAATAGCAAATTGGTCTCCACTATAGCATAGGGAGACCAACAAGTCAAGCACAATTTTATTGAATGAAATCAATCAGTTAACAACAATCTTTTGTCTGATCAAAGACTTTACATCTTTAGGTAGTGGGACGTATGCTAGATCAATTGCCAGTTGATCTCCATTATCAAATGTCCACTCAAAGAATTTGATAACAGCGGCATTGACATCTTTATTGACAGGATTTCTTGGTAACAAAATAAATGTTGGACTAGTAATAGGCCAAGAATTTGCTCCAGGATCATTGGTCAATGAGATACCAAATCCAGCAACAGAATTCCAGTTTGCAGAGGATGCAGCACTCTGAAATGACTCTAAAGAAGCACTTACTGTATTACCAGCAGCATTGATCATTTTAGCATACGTTGTTTTACTGTTTTTGACAAACGCATATTCTACATAACCAATACTACCTTTTACTTGTGTTAGCATTGCCGCAACACCCTCATTACCTCTAGCACCTGTACCTACTGGAAATCTAACTGTAGTGTTTGAACCAAACTTTGTTTTCCATGTTTCACTAACTTTGGATAGATATTCTGTAAACACAAATGTTGTACCAGAACCATCAGAACGATATACAGGAACAATTGCTAGATTAGGTAGTTGAACATTTGGATTCAACTTTTGAATTGCAGGATCGTTCCAGTTTCTAATTTCACCTGCATAGATTCTTGCTAGTGTTGGACCATCAAAAGTCAAAGTAATATCCACACCAATGTTATAGATTGCAACAACACCACCAAGAACCGTTGGAAATTGGATCAACTGATCCTTTTCAAGTTCTGCTGGTGGTAATGGCATATCTGTAGCACCAAATGCAACTGTTTTTGCCTTGATCTGCTTGATACCTGCACCAGAACCAATCGATTGATAGTTGATAGTTACTCCTGTCTTATTCTTATATTCTTGTGCCCATTTTGCATAAACGGGATACGGAAATGTAGCGCCAGCACCCGATACTGTTTGTGCTTGTGCTGAAGATGTAATAAACAGTGAGGCAAATAGTGTAATAATATACTTCATTAGAAACTCCATTATAGATTGATTCCAGGTTTATTCTGTGGTGCTGACTTAAATGCTCTCATACAATTAGACATTGCTTGTAATGCATCTGATGTTCCTGTTAGATTGATAAAAGCATTGGGAATTGTGTTGGGCATAACAATTGTTAAACTTGAAGAACGATCAAAATCTGGTAGAAATCTTTCACTATGTAAACCACGAAAACGAACAGTGTTCTTATTCAATAGTTCGTATGTTGCTGGACCACCAGAGATTGTATTACCTGAATGAAAGTTAAATCGTGCTGTTGCAATACTTCCTGGTGGATCAATAATGTTCCATGTGTTTACCTGCATTAGAATATACAGTTCACCATCTTTCAAGTCTTTGATTAGTGTAAAGAATGAACCATCTTGCCAGTTTGTCTGCATTCTACAAACAGGATTTAGTGTAGAATCACCAGCATCTCCTTGTACGTTCCAACTACCACGAATGTTTGGTGCAGAGAAAAATACTTGTTGAGCAAACGCAGTCGTGGTAATAAACAACGATGCAAACAGTGTAATAATAAACTTCATATCAGATTCCTTTCATTAGATTTTGAATCATAGGTTCAGCATATATCATTTGACCTGCTACAATCAACAGAACTGCAGAACCAACATATATGATCTTGGGATACTTATCAAGCAGTTTTGTTATGATAGTTGAACCATACAAAACGATTGGCACTGAAATTATAAGACCTAGAATAATCAGCAACCAATTACCATTGGCAGCACCAGCAATAGCAAGAGCATTATCAAGACCCATTGCAGCATCTGCAATTACGATTGTTGATACTGCACCCCAAAATGTTGTTGCTGCTTGAACATCATGAGAATTTTGTTCATGTTGTATTAGTTTCCATGCGATGTATACAAGTGCTAGTCCACCTATTAGTCTAAGACCAGGAATCAGCAAAAGATATGTTAGTGCTGCTACAGAAACAAATCGTATGGCAACTGCACCAAATGTTCCCCAGAAGATTACTGACTTTTGTTGTTCTGGTGGCAACTTCGCAGCAGCCATACCAATCACGATTGCATTTTCACCACCCAGCACAACATCAATGATGATAATAGCAATCAGTGCCCAAAGAAACTCTATCATTTCACATCTCCAGATATAAAAAAAAGGAGCATTGTGCTCCCTTTGACTATTTAGTTATATAATTATACTTTCTCTTTTGCATTACATATCGTCCTTTTTGACCTTCAGAATTCAACTTCTCACACAATCGTTTTGCACCATCTTCTTTTTCAGTATAAGTGAAAAACTCACTCTTGTTTTTGGTCTCAAACAAAATTGCGTAATAGTGTGTTGGACGAACCCAAGTAGATTTACCTACATGGAGAAGATTTACTACTTTTTTTGTCTAGGTTTACGGGGGGTCTTAACAACTGCAGATACACCAGTCTTAGGTTTATTCTTTGAACCTTTTGGTCTAGGCATCTTTGTCTCCTTCATTCATTGTGTTCATACTATAGCACGAATGAAGGAGGTTGTCAAGTCGGTAATATTCTATTACCTGTGGAATAAGTTGTAGTTAAAATAATACTTTATGTTTAGTTGCTTCTTCACTTTTCTTAATCAGTTCTCGGATTTCTCCCATATGAACTACAATATATGAATACGCAAACACCCACATAAAAAATACCGCAACTGCGGCAACTTCGGCAATCGTTTCTAACATTCGTTTTCCTTTCTAGGTTTAACATTTGTATTTATAGAATTTTGTGCACCGCAAAATGAAAACGAGATATGCATAAAACACATAACTGTGACTGGTAGGGATTCATCCACTGAGTTGCCCTTCACACAGTCGCTAGTGCTCATCGGCAATTTATTGCCTACATGACCTGCACTGCCGGGTTTATACCCCGTAATCGGCAATAAATTGCCTATCTGGTTAAATCAACAGTTTTTTAGCTCTTTTATAGTTATTTCCTTTAGCAGTCAATCCTGCTTTTATCAATCCTTGTCTTATATTTGCAGTTTCTAATAAACAATCTTTAAGCATAGTATCTTCAATTTTTTTGTTTTTATTTTTATTTCGTCCTCGCCAAGTATCAGTTAAACTGTGACAATTTGGACATAACCCTTTTAAATTGTCCCTAGTATTGTTTTTATTATTACCATCAATATGTTCAATTTCTAAAGTTATGGGTTTACCCATCCATTCAGACAGACCACATCCCAAACAACATTCATTTTGTTCTAAGAATACTCTTAATCTTTTACGATCAAATCCCAATTCGTCAAAAGACGTTTCTAAAAGTCGTTTTCTAACTGTAATTTTATATTTTTTTATTTTTTCTTCAAATTCTTTTTCTGTTAGACCACCACGGGGTCCGAATATTTTACCTTTATTCGCTATACTTTTTTTTCTTTTAGACTCTTCACTAAATGTTCGGCTATTAGAACATTTTCTTGAACAAAATTGTTTTTCACCCCATTTGCTATATGAATCAAAATCAGAGTTGCATTTTTTACATTTTTTAATCATATTTGAACCTCTTTTTAATATCTAATGATGTATTTAGGGTTCAAATATGATTATAATGGAGAATGAGGTGGGATTCGAACCCACGATGCTCTTTCGAGTACGGATTAAAAGCCCGTCGCCATCGACCACTCGGCCACTCATCCAATTTGTTTTATTCCTTATATTCAATTGTCCATGGTATAGAACCATTGACATCACGAAACTGTCTGTAGAACTCATTTACTGCTTGTTCATACGAAGTACAAGAGATAAACTTGTATTCACGAGTATGAGTAAGATACCACATCAGTCTCTCCTTCTCAGCAAATTGTTCTAGGACAATATCACACCATCAAATGGTTGTCAATAGGCAATTTTTTGCTTATTGGATAGTTTGTTATCAACAACTCTGTTTTGATATTGTTATCTCTATGAACCATAGAATATCTCAGATTCCATTCTTTGATATTATACGAAGCATATCGGTTTGTCAACCAGTCATTTTTGTTGTATGTAATCATGAACTGGTGATTACATTTATCTACATCATTAGCAAATTCTTCATGAGAAAACATTCTATGCAGTTGTCTATTAGAACCATATAAGAAATCTTTTATATCATATGGTGGATCAAGAAACACAAAAACATTTGAACCCTTTGCCAACAGAACATCTGAATAATCAAAATTAGTTATCCTCCAGTTCTGAACTATCTTTGAGTATTCTTTTAGTTTTTCAATTCCAACGAGTGAAAAGTTTGATCTGGATGCTTGAACAGAAAAAGTAGAGTTTTCCGTCAACCCAGAATACGAACACTTATTCAAAATAAAAAAAGATATTGCTTTTGAGAAATCATCGGAGGATGAAATAGTTTCTAAATTAAAATTGAACAGTTTTTTGTGTGCATCATCATCACCGTTGATAGACTTTTTGATTTTGTATAGTTCTTCTGATAATTGCTTGCCATTGTCTCTCAACTGTTTCCAGAAGTTATATAGATAAAAATACTTATCATTCACCCATACGGGAACTTCAGGAAAGTTCTGTGTGACCAATAATGGCACAGAACCTCCTCCCAAAAAGGGGTCTCTAAATTCTTCAAAGTGATCTGGAATCCATTGAGAAAGAGTCTTGAGTGCTTTGCTCTTTCCTCCTGGATATCTAAGACAAGTCTTGAGTGGAAATTGCTTCATATAGATTTCTTGCCCTTTGTGCTTCTAAATCAAGAACACGACGTTCCTCTTCTCTGAGAGTTTGATACAATGACTTTTCTTCTGAGTCAAGAATTTTTTTCATCTCTGATGGAAGTTTAACATCAATGCGATGCAAATTAGGATTGGAGTTTGTTAGTTTGTAATAAACCCCATCACCACCAGAAACCCAATTTTCTGTATCAGAAGTCATATCAAGTTTACTTATATAAAATATGACATCAGAACTGGTATCAACAAACACATAAAAATCAGATGCCATTTTAGTATTAATGTTGTTCATGAAATCATTAAAATCAACATTGCTACGATAATTGTGCATCTTGATTTTATTTTTGCTGCCAAGGTTTCCTTTCTTGTTTACAATATTTTTTGCAGTTTTTAATTCACAAAAAGAAGTAATATCTCCTTCCCTTATCAAGAAATCCTTACCATCATCGTTTACATATTCTATCTTAATAGACGAATTTGGATTCAGACATGATGCAAAACTTTGCTCTCTGTCATTTGACATCACCATGATTTCTGAACTGCTTTTGATTTTGAAATTTTGAGTAAGTCGTTTACATAAAAACAAAAATACAGTGAAATTGAATTGTTCAACAAACCTATTCATTAAATTTGGTTTCACAACTTCGATCATAACTTTTCCTGTGTTGATTTCTTGGAAGATCGTGTGAGAATCGAACTCACTTGGAACTGCTTTGCAGGCAGACGCCTATCCAACCGACCCACGACCTATATTTGGTGCTGGTTTAGAGAATCGAACTCCAATCACTAGATTACATCTAACATTAATAACTTTTTCCTTGAGAATATCGTAATCTTCTGTAATGTCTACCATTGCCTTTATTTGCACCTTTATATGTGCTTGTCTGCGAATGACAGTTAGGACATATAAGTTCCAAATTAGAAATATGATTGTTAGAACTATTACCGTCTAAATGTTCTAACTCTAATGTAATATGTTTGTTATTCCATTCTGTTATGTGACACACATAACAAATATTACCTTTTGTTTCCAACAAATATTTTTTTATTTGTCTATGGTCTATTTTTGCATTTTCATTCAACCAAAGATAAATTTTTTCTTTTCTTTTATATTCATTTTGACATTTCTGAGAACAAAAAAGTCCAGAACAAGAATACTTATTTACAATTAAATGTTCTTTATTGCAATTTTTGCAAATTATTAATTGTGATTTACCCATGTCATACCTCCAAAACATAAAGTTGGTATGACTATTTATATACTACATGCGTTATACCATTATACGAAACCAGCAAATTTGGTAGGAGATACAGGATTTGAACCTATTCCACCGGAGTCAAAGGCCGATGTGCTACCATTACACCAATCTCCATTACTACTAGGCAATAAAATATTGCCGATTACTTCAGTCCCTTCTTCATGATCTGATATGTAACATATACTTTAGGGTCTGTCAACGACTTCCACACAATAGGATTTGCCATATATGAAAGTGCTATCATACTAATCAATACACCAATACTATAACCAAGAAACTTTCTCATATAGTACATGAATTCATCAAAGTCAGGGTTGTCTCTCGTCTTGGCAGTATAAGCAACAATAATCAAACCAATACCAAAAATCAAAGCAATAGACGATTGAATGATATCATTGATTGCCATCCATCGTGCAGTTTCAAGCATAGTTGCTACTGCTGCTTCCCCATGCTTTTCAGTAAGGTTGCTGATTAGCATAGTGATTTTATTTAGAAGTTCTTCCATGATATATATTCCTTGTTAGAGAAAAATGGCGCACACACCAGAACTTGAATCTGGAACCCCGAGCTTAGAAGGCTCGTGCTCTATCCTGTTGAGCTATGTGTGCTATTCTATTGCAGATTAGTAAATTACATATCCAATCAATCCACCTACGACAACTCCAAAGACAATCGCAATTGCCAAAAGTATCATGACTGCCTTGCTAATACGTTCAGAGAGATCATTGTACATTTTCAGTTTTCCTTTTTTGAATTTGGCTCTAGTGGTTGGACTCGAACCAACAACAACTCGGTTAACAGCCGAGTGCTCTACCATTGAGCTACACTAGAATAAACTGGCGAGCATGACGGGAATCGAACCCGCTAATATCCGTTAGACAGACGGATGTGTTATCCAATTCACCACATGCTCAAAGTTAGGGCAATTAAGCCCTAACGTAGTAGGTTTCACCATCAAAGTCAATGCAGGTATATTCCTGCTTTAACTCTTCGGCAGCAGACTCATAATCAATCTTGATGTGCCGATAAGGCCAGTTTCCATTATCATTCTCAGTCATTTTAAAGATATCATCGTAACACTGATCAATAAAGTTTTTCGTATATTCTACGAAAAAACTCTCATGAATCAAAGTCTCACCATGATCCCAATCAGCACTAGAATTTTCACCTTGACGAATTACCTTCTCAAGAGAAGTTGCTTCATCAAGAAACTCTGGATTGCCGACAATCTCGTTATACCGATCAACGAGATTACGAGAATCAATCACGTCCATTGTGTTATGGATTTCCATAACGAGTCTCCTTTGTTTGACTATGCACAGACTATAGCACAGGCAAATCGGGTTGTCAAGTGCTATTTAGTTGCAGATCAATCCCACCAGAACTCAATAACATTCATATCCAGCATAGAGATTTCATCAAACCGTGCAAACTTTTGCAACGGACTAATGATGTTATTAACAACACCATATACTGACATATCCTTGATGTCAATCTTCAATGTTGCATCCCAGGAATGTTCATCAAGAAGATTATCGGTTACAATTCTAATTTTACCTTCTTTGTGCAACTTCACAAAATGATCCCGCAGTTCTTTTGCATATGAACCATTTACTTCTGGATTGAACATCCAGAGATCACCTATAATCAATTCAATATCGGTATCTGGTGTAAGTGCTACCATTGGCATTTTATTTCTCCATAATAAAAAAAAAGAGATTGGTGCTTATGCACCAACCCCCTTAACAGTATAAGTAGTAACTGAAGGGATAAACGAGTCCAGCACATACTTGCGCTTTACACGTCCCTTGGTATCAACATGCTCAATCATAGCAACTGCAAATCCATTCTGACGAATAGAATATACAGCATCACGAGGATTGGCAAGACCATACCTAGCAGAAATCTGCTTGGCAGTCAATGCTTCACCTGCACGAAGAGCATTATATACACGTTCAATACCAGTCATACTATTTCTCCTTTTTCACTTGTTTGCTCTCTTGAGCATATTCAATCTAGCACAAGGCAATCCCAGTGTCAAGCACTTTTTTGTTCTGTATAAAAAAGAAGATTGTGTGTGATTCCTTCGTAAGTATGTTTACACACAAGTCCTGGAAAAAAATCTGTATAATGATTTGATAATCTATCAAAATGATAGTTATACAACTTAGTTTTGTAATCAATTTCTTTTTGAGTTTTTCCCTCTGCTTCTACCATAAGTAGAACATTTATTTCATTTTGAACTTTAGGTATTAGGGTATTTTCTATGTATGAAATGAGAGATTTTTGTACTACTACAAACAATTTGTACAAATCAGAAATGAACAAAGATGTTTCTTTGAGAGTTGAATCGTTGATTTTGAATATGAATTCGTATTTTTCTAGTTCTTTGTTCTCCGATGTTAATTTCTCAGTAAATACTTCTACTTTATTTCTACCTATCATTTCTGATACATAGAAATCTAAGTTTTTCCTACTTTTCATTATTGGTCCTCTTGTTGATGCTGGTGTTGCCGAGGTTCCATCAACAACACCGAATGCTCCTTGTACTCTTGGTACACGAGACTATACTTGTATTTAGAAATATTAATTTTGGGTACCGCAGTGAGATTCGAACTCACGATCATAGTTTTGGAGACTATTGCTTTAGACCAACTAAGCTATACGGTATTAATTTTTGGAACGGGCAATCGGATTTGAACCGATACCTTACGGATTGGAAGGCCGACACACTACCTTTGTGCTATACCCGCTTTTGGCGCTCCATGGGAGAATCGAACTCCCGTTCCCGGATTGAAAGCCCAGTGTTCTGACCACTAAACTAATGGAGCAATTCATTGTCTACTATATATAGCACACTTCCACGTGCTTGTCAATCACTATTTTTCTCACCAAGCAACTGCAGTAGGTTGATGAAGATGTTGATGAAATCCATATACAGATTCAGTGCACCAAGAATTCCCATCTTCTCTCTTTCATCTCCAAATGTAGAATAGTATACATCTTTTAGTTGCTGTGTGTCAACTGCTACCAACAGAGTGAATACTAAAACTGCAATGCTGCTTATCACAAATGTCATAACTGGACTTTGAAGGAAGATATTGACAACTCCGGCAATCACAAGACCAATTACCCCCATCAAAAGAAACGATCCAAGAGAACTCAAATCCTTCTTGGTTGTGTATCCATACACTGACATCACAGCAAATGTTGCTGATGTAATAAAGAATACCTGAAAAATACTACCTAGTTTGAATACCATAAAAATCTGTGACAAACTAGCACCCATAACAGCAGCAAACAGATAAAAGAATATTCGTGCAGTCATTGGTGGTAGTGAATCAAAAACAAAGATCAAACCAATTGACATAACCAATGGTGCAAAAATAATTACCCATGCCAGATTAGTTTTCCAGATTGCTGCCATAAGTGCTGCATCTGTTGACATCCAGTATGCAATACCACCAGACATCAATAGTCCTAGAATCATGTTGTTATAAACACTAAGAAAGTAATTCCTCAAACCAACATCGTATGTTTGTGTTTGTGCTACTGTATTATACATTACATTCTCCTATAGTTTCAGAATCTTACCAAGTTCTTCCAGATTTGGATCACTTGTATTTTGTACGGTATACCAAGACTTAATATCTTTTATTAGATTTTCAAGAGTTTCTATTCGTTCTGCTGCTGCTTCTTCTACTAATTTGTAATCAGGTGGTTTAAATAACAGTTCACGTTCTCGTTGTGCTCTGGATTTAAGTATACTGACTACATTCATAGTATTCTCCTTATGCTATTTTGAGAAAACGATCTGCTACTGATGTTGCTGCCCAAGCATCTGGTTTGATCATTGGCACAACGTTACAAGTGCTTTTGATATATCCAATTGCTTGTTCTACAATTTGATTTGAAACATACTTTTTTGATGGATTCAAATCCAAATGAACTTCAACTTCTCTTTCACCTATTGCATCTGCTAGTTCAAGGTATAACTCTGATGCTTTATATACCTCTTGCATGAGTCTGTAAAGAGGTTTTCTTTTGTCTTTGGTATAATCAATTTCTGTTACTTTACGACCAAACACTTTACATCCATTGTGCTTATTCTTATGAATAACTACAACAGAATAATAGTCTATGAACCATTTATCATTTCGTTTGAAGATTTCCGAATCACATCCTATAAAAATTTTTGATTGAAGTGATTCGTTTTGTATAAATTCTCTTACTTCTTGTATATTCATAGCACACCAATAAAAAATGCCATACACAAAAAATGTATGGCATATCTTTTATCTCTTCTTACGATTGTTCCTTGCTTTACGTTTCTTACTACCTAACTTTCGTCTTCCCTTTCGGGGTCTTGATTTATGGGGATGCGGCAATATGTCCTCCTATGTGTAAATCAAAGTGACTGCATCATTTGGGTCATAAATCTTACGATATGACTTATCTGGATATTCAATATAAACATATTCAGGATGAATTTGAATACGCATATTGTCCTTATGCAAAAAACACTTGTTACCAGAGTAACAAGCATATCTCATACCAGATAGAGTAATCATGGTATGAAATTCATTCTTGAGAGTTTCGGATGGTGGAGAATATTGATTTGTCTTAACAAATTCCACCATTCGCAAAAATGTAACTCTCTTCTCAATAATTTGATTATTTTGACTTTCTGGTGTCGTTCTAATTTCAGAACGATGAATCTTCAAGGAACATCCAGCAAAAGTCAATGCCAAAAGTCCCACAATCACAGTCTTAAACATTCAGAATCCTCTTCAGGTTTGGTTGTTCATATCTATCTGATTTCAAAAACTTACCATCTTCTCTGAGAATTGGTTTGCCATTTGCATCAAGTTTTGACATATTAGAACGATGAACTTCTGCAAAACAAGCATCCAAATCAATACCAAACTCAGAACCAGTACCATACACGACATAAAGCAAATCCACAAGTTCTTTTGCAATATGCTCAATAGATTCTACTTCAGTCAACTCATACATAACTTCATCATATTCTTCTTCAATCAACTTTTTACGCAACTTAATCATATTCAACAGTTCTGGGGTTTCTTTAGTAATATCAATAGGAGTTTCTGGATCATTCTTCAGGAATGCCTTGTGAAACTCCCTAACCATTTCAAAATTTGTTTTCATGTTCTATCCTATATATCTATACGCAATAACCACTGATTTTGAATAAGTACCAATTCCAACTCGTCTACCATGATTACCAGAAATCAGAATAGGATTGCCTCTTCCATCGTATCCTTGCACAATTCCTACATGATGTCCACCTCTTCTTCTGGTTACAGCAACACAATTCGTACATCCATATGCTGCTGGTGTTCCCCGAGAAGCATATGAGATTGCTCGTCTATCTTTACCACCAAACAACATATTCATAAAGTCTGCACACCATAAACGAAGTGGTAGACCAAGTTGTCTGGCATTCATCCCAATATATGGCTTAGCCTTTTCAACAACAGGACCAGTACCAACAACCTGCTTGACAGTTTTATTGGATTTTGCTTTTACAATTTTCTTTTTCTTATATTTCTTTTTCTTTACTGTTGTTTGTCTTTCATCTTGTTCATATGTAGATTCAAATTGTGGTCTTGCTTGTGTTGTATTTGCAGTTGATAAAAATACAAAAAGACCTACTAGAGTTACTGTTAGATAACTTTTCATAGTTTCTCCTTTTTTTATTATTTGGTGGTTAGTATTTCTGCTTGCTTCAAAGCAAGTCTTAGAATATCCTGCATAATCTCAGCAAGACATACACCAAACCGTTCGTCTTGTTCTAAGTTCTCTGTTGTGTGTTGTTGTGAATCTATAATTGTGTACTCAAAAGACAACAGAGCATTTTCTTGATCTTCATCTTTGATTTTAATATCATCAAATCTAAATACCACATTTTGGTATTCTGGAGTATTTATTTTGATTGCTATTGAAGCATTTTCTGTTTTGTTGTCTATATTGCATACTTGATAGTCTTCATTGAGTTTCATTGTATAATACTCTATTTAGAGAAAGAAAATGGTGAACCTGGAGAGGGTCGAACTCCCATCGATGCGGTTATGAGCCGCAGGCATTTACCATTATGCTACAGGTCCTTAATGGTGCGGGTGGTGGTATTCGAAACCACAAACGACAGGTATTTTAAGTACCTCGGCGATACCAGTTAGCCTACACCCGCATTAGAAGTGAACGAGTACGCTAAACCTTATCCCGTTCTAATCCTCTATATACCTTGTTGGCAGAGCGATGTCAAGAGAATTGTTCTTGGTTGATTCCATTATTTGTTCTACTTCAACCAAAGAAATTAAGTTATTATCTATCAGTAGATTTAACACATCTGCAGCATACAAAGTCAAGTTTCTCTTCTTCCATAGGACGATTTGTTCTACAAAAGCAACAGTATTTTTATCTGCTGTTATGAAAAAATCTTCACAGTATGCTTCATGACTCATTTGAGATGTGTCCTTCTAATTCTTGCAGATAACCATGTGTTGTAGTATTTATCATCAATTAAACAATCACGAACAAGTATTTCTTTGGTTTCGTGATAGGTTGCCCAACCCTTGGTTTTACAGAGATGAAGTATTTCTTTCTTTACTACATCACCATTCTTAATATCTTCATTCAATGCATCATTAGAACCAGTATATGTCATCCAATCTGATGA
>Ga0129333_10003348_pt1 | contig 14989 bp, 23 predicted proteins | sample CPB6_08_DNA_FD_94474 | JGI IMG/M metagenome (GOLD analysis project Ga0129333, IMG submission 94474) | Freshwater to marine salinity gradient microbial communities from Chesapeake Bay, USA - CPBay_Sum_0.6_0.8_DNA | ecosystem: Environmental > Aquatic > Marine > Coastal | place: USA: Chesapeake...
TCCGATCAAGAAATAAACGAAAAGTGGACACGTAAGTATAAAACCAGTATTGATTGTTCACATCCAAAGGGATTTAGTCAAAAAGCACATTGTGCAGGACGTAGAGCTAGACGTGCTGGTAGACGTACCAAAAGTAGTTCAGTTAGTGAAGTAGAAATTTATAATGAAGTTTTAAAAGATTTGATTGAGGACATTCTTCAAGAAGAAAGTTCCATGGCAATGGGTGCATTGAAACAAATCAATAGTGATGCACAGGAACTTCAATCAATGTTAAAACCGCAGATGGAACTTCCTGACTGGTGTAAAGCCAAATTAAACTTGGCAGGAGAATATTTGGATGATGTGTATCATCACTTGGATCATTTTGGTCCAGAAGGTCGTAAGTTTGATGAAAATATCAACGAAACGGATTACAAAGGCATGGTTGGAATGCATGAATTGATGGCGTTTTACAAAGACGCATCTGATGAACAACGTCGTCAAATGGAAGATTATTTAGCTAATAAAAACATGGAGAAAGTTATAGATCTTATTTTCCAAGTAACCGGAATGACTATGACAAACATATCGGAGTCTGACTTGACACCATCGTTTTACACACCATCGTTTTACAAAGAAAAAGATACACGTTTGAGAATGGCAGTACAGCCGGCTGTATCGGAACTCGCATTTTGGGTATCACCGACTGGTGAAGTTATTAGAGTTGGTGAGCATACTCAATGGGTAAGAAATAATCGTGATAAGATTTTAGGATTTAATGCAAAGGAACCATATACATCGGCTTTTCGAAATGGATATGTACGTTTGGTTTATTTACCTCAAGATTCGGCATTAAGGCTTCACAATTCTGGTGAAGACCAATCAAATGGATTTTTTGTAAATGGAAATGAACGTACTGGTACACCGCCTGTGACTTCACAAGCAAAAGACGCGATACGTCAATTTATTAAAGAAAAGAATGTTCTTGTTGTTGTTGATGATCGTGGTAAACTACGAGTTGACGAAATCATGAATGAATCTTGGGGAAAAACTTTGTCTACAGCTGCTTTGGCGGCTGCCACTATGTTTGGCACACCACAAACACAAGGAGGTACGTCTGCGAACGTATCCACTCCACAACCTGTTATAACAACAACTGTACCAAAACAATATCCATATACAGTTGAAGATATTATTGCAGCTACATTGGTTGATGAAGCCGGTGGAGAGAAAAACGCATTGGATGGAATGCATGCCGTCTTGAACGTCATTATGAATCGTGCGAAGGGAAATTTACGTCAAGGCGCAATTGAATGTTTGAAACCAAAACAATTCAGTGGTTGGAACGCCGTTGATAAAAAGAGTGCAGATGCAATCAAGAAATTCATCGACTCCAAACGTGGACATTCACAGTTCAAGAATGCTTTAAAGTTGGTTGACCAAGCAAAAAACAAATCCTTGAAGGATATTACCAAAGGTTCAAACCATTTTTTGAACGTTCAACTTACAAAAGCTCAACGTAAAGGTGGTAAATTACCATCTTGGTATGATCCTAAGAAGGTTGTTGTTGATTATGGAAAACACAGATTCTTGAAGTTGGAAGAATTGTATGAACTTGCCTGAGTTTCCAACATCTATGAACGATCCAATTTTTCAAAGTTTGGTTCGTAGAAAGAAACAGGGGGAAGATACAACTCTTCCTCCGGTTCAAGAGTTTCCACAATCAGAAATCGATGAACTAGAATCTTTTTGTAAATCACATGGTATACTTGGATTCAACTGTGGAAGAATGAGTCCAAAAGCAGCATTACAAATGTTGAAATCAAAATTAGGTGTTTCAACTCATAAAGAAGTTACAAACTTACAAATAAAACAAATATTGAAAGGTTAATCAATATTTATTAAATTATGAACTTTGAGAACCAACTTTTAGAAAAAACCATTAAATTGGATGAAGCTCTTACAGATTGGTTTAGCAAAGATCCGACAATCAGTACAACTCGTAAACCAGTAAGAGTAAGAGTAAGTTACAAGAAAGAATTGTGTGAAGTATTTACAATTCAAAATCAAGCCAATTTAAAAAATGATTTGGTTCAATTTATGAAAAAAGAATTTGAAGAAGGTGATATTAAATCTGTTCACCAAGGTTCAAGTACTACTGAATATAAACCAATTGATTGGTACGAAAATATTGCCGACAATATTATCAATCGTTTAATTCAGTATTTTCAGACTACTAAGGGTCAAACAGAAAGAGACATGTAAAGGATATATATTATGAATAAAGTTTACGTTATTTTAAGTTTATTATTATTAACAAGTTGTGCGACGGTTAGACCTCAAACACAAGAAACTAAAAATCAAGATGCAATTGCTAAAGAAGAAAAGAAGGTAGATAAAACTTTAGATCAAATTGGTAAGAATGAACAAGGTAAAAAGTCTCAAACGTCTACATTGGCACAAGGAATTCAACATTCGTTAAATCAGGTTACAAACCCACCTATTCAAGTTGAAACTGCTAAATCTTTGAATGAACGTGTTGTTTCTATTGTTGGATCTCCAAATATTGATGAAATGAAACGAATCAAGGCAACTGTCGATCTTTTGAATTCAGCTGTTGAAGAAGAACGAAAGAAGGGTCAAGAGTTGTTAAATAAACGTGATGAAATTATTATCAAACTTCAACAAGAAAATGCCGAACTCAATCAAAAGTATGATGACCAAATGTGGGAATTGACTGATAAAGCCAAAGAACAAGCAAAAATTGCTGATGCCAATAAAGCTACATTGGATGCGATGAGTGGTATGTTTGGTTTGAATGCGGTATGGTGGGGATTGAAGAAGTTCTTTTTCAATTTTTTAACTTTCATTATTGTATTTGGTATAATTTTTCTTGTGTTACGTATATTGAGTACACTCAATCCCGCTGCAGCGGCTGCTTTTGGTATATTTAATTTAATTGGCACAACACTATTAAGTATGATCAAGACATTGACGCCAAACGCATTTGAAATGTTAAACTTTACAACTAAAGATAAAGTAAATGAATATAAGTCGCCACTTACAAAAATTGTAGATGTAATTCAAGAGTTGCGAGAAAAACAAAAAGACGCACCAGATATGTCTGTTACACTTGATCAAATATTAAAGAAGTTTGATAAAGAAATGGATACGGATGAAAAACATTTGATTGATAAAATATTGTCTGAACTCAGATGGCGTAGATAAATTAAATTGAATATCGTTATATCATAAGATATACTGTGTTTATAGTTACCGAATTATAATTTAGTGTGTGCTAAATAAACCACTAGTTATATACATATGAACATAAAGTATTATATTATCGACAAACAAGTAAGCAACAGTCCTGCTATTTTTAATACGTTACAAGATCTGGTTTTAACACTAGAACGTGTAGTAGAATATAAATTTAAAATGACTCGTAAACAGTATATGCAGAATTTGACTGATTTGGGTCACGGCGTTGATGATCCACTTGGTAGAATATTTACTGAATCAATGTCTGAATATGTCGAAATCGGTGTAATAAAAAATAATTCATGCGTCCGATGTAATATACATGAAGTAACACAATACTCCAAGTATCTTAATGAAATGGGACATTGAATATGATAAATATTGATATTGAGTGGGGAGACCCATATCAACTGAAAGATGAAACGAGATTGTGGAGACGTGAAGGATTAATTCCTGTCGCATATCGTAGCGAATTCTTTGTATACTGGAAAGGTAATAGTTTTAAACTCAAAGATAAAGGTTATGGCGTCCTTAAAAAGGACAATGATTGGTATTTGACCCAAACAAAGACCACGAAAGATCAATTTACAAAAACAAAAACAAAAGAACTTATATCAGAGGATATAGTTCTTAAACCACATGTGATGAAAAACTCCGATGGATTACGTCCATGGCAGGTTGAAAGTGTAGCAAAACTCTGTTCGGTGATTGATAAATGGGGGTGTGCCATTGATGGAAGCGATGTAGGCGTTGGTAAAAGCTATATTGCGTGTGGTGTTGCTCGAGAGTTAGATATGGACATTCTCATAGTATGTCCTAAAGCGGTGATGGAGAGCTGGAGACGGGTTATAGTGAATCATTTTAAGATGAAAACCAAATTAATTGGTATCATCAACTATGAACTTCTTCGTATGGGACGGTCAGACTCTATGATTGCATCATATGTTAAGAATCGAAAAACTCATATCAATGAGTTTAAGTGGAAAATTCCAAAATCTACATTGATTATTTGGGATGAAAGTCAAAAGTTAAAGGGTGCAACTACAAAAAATAGTGAAGTATGTTTAAAGGCTCTTAAAGAGGGTTATAAGATGTTATTTTGTAGTGCAACTAATGCAACAAATCCTTTAGAGTTACGAACGGTAGGAATGGCCATTAAGTTATTTGAAAATAACAGACAGTATTATACTTGGTTATATGCACATGGAGTTACAAAAGGTCGATTTGGATTACAATTTAATGGAAACAAAGAAGTATTAAGGAAGTTACACAAAGACATATTTGTTAATAGAGGTACCCGTTTGTCAAGAGATACAATTCCAAACTTTCCAGAAAGTCAGATCATAGCAGAGTGTTATGATATGGAAGAAGAAGCACAACATAAGATCAATGGTATTTATGACGAAATGGAATCGGAACTTGCCAAACTTAAAAATAAAGTAAAAAAAGAAAAGAATGATAGTGCAAGTGAACTGACTGCAATTTTAAGAGCAAGACAAAAGGTTGAACTGGTTAAAGTTCCATTGTTTGTTGAAATGGTTGAAGAAGCGTTGGAAAACAATATGAGTGTTGTATTGTTTGCTAATTTTACGGAAACTATTACTGCTTTATCAAAACGTTTAAATACAACGTGTATTGTAAACGGTGAGGTATCTGATATTGATCGACAAAAAAATATTGATGATTTTCAAGCAGATAAACAACGAGTTATATTGGTTAATATTGCGGCTGGTGGTGCTGGATTGTCATTACATGATTTGAATGGAAACCACCCACGTATTGCGTTGATTAGTCCATCATATAGTGCAGTACAAATGAGACAGGCTACAGGACGTGTATGGCGTGATAGTGCAAAGACTAAAAGCATTCAAAAGATTGTATTTGTTGCAAAAACAGTTGAAGAAAGAGTTTGCAATGCTGTAAATGAAAAACTAAAAAACATGGATTTATTAAATGACGGTGATTTAAAATATGAAAAAAAATAGTATTATTGTAAAACTTGGAACTGAAACATTTAAGTTGGATATTGAGGATATGTTCGAAGATCCATTTATGGAAGCATGTACTCGTATTATTGAATTTAAACGTCAACAATCAACTCATATGTCAGTACCACCGTGTATGATTTCTTGTTTGGATCGTAAACGATCAAAGATGCATGTATACAATACTTATGTAGTACTTGTTAATGCTGCAATGTATGTTCAAGCTGAAAATTTGAGAAATAGATTTATGAAAGATAGCGGAATAGATTTGAAAAAAGAACCTATTAAATCAAAGTAGTATGAATGATATTCCAGAAAATATTCCTTTAAATATTCTATCCGAACTTGAAAAATTAAAACAAGAAGTTCGTGAAATGAAAAAACTTCAAGGTTTGGGTGAGTCTGTTGCAGATGAAATCCAACGTGAAGTTGCGGAAAAACTTGGAGTTCCATATCTGAGAGATAAACAAGATAGTTTAAAAGTAAAACTAAAAAGAGGAAATGGTTCAAGACCGTTGTTACAATCGGAAATTGCAGCAGCACAATCAGTATCTAAAAGTGGTAGAGAAGCTGCACGTAAATTGGGAGTTCATTATTTAACATACCGTAAATATGCGAGAATGTACGATATGCATAATTTATTGAATCCTTTTAATAAAGGGATTAAAAAAGAGGTCAACCCTGAAATGGGTAAATACCCGTTGAGTTCAATACTTCAAGGTAATCACCCTGACTATCCAGTATATAGACTTAAAGATAAGTTAATTCGATCAAGAAAAAAAGATGCATGTTGTGAAATCTGTGGTTATAAAGAACGTAGAATTGTTGACGGAAAAATACCTCTTCTTTTAAATTTTGAAGATGGTAATTCAAAAAATCATAAGTTGGAAAATATTAAACTGATGTGTTATAATTGTACATTTGTTGCAGGAAAAGGATTTATTAAACGTGGACAAAAACATTTTGATCCAGATATCATTCAAGGATCAAAACATTTGTTTATTACGAGATATTAACATATTTATTGTTATATGCAAACATGTGATCACATACTATCAAAATATGGTGTTATGTCCAATTTTTCAATTGCGAAGAAGGTCACTAAGGATCGTATAAAAAAAATGTCTGAGAAACTTAATGTTGCGGACGAATTTTCTTTGGAGTTTCAAGAAGCTTTAAAACAAGAAATATTAAAAGAAACTCAACTCGCAATATTTAATAATACAATTCCCGGATTAATTACTAATACTAAGAAAAAAAAGGAATCAAATAAAAAAACAATTTCGATTACAGACAAAGAAAAAAGAAAAATAATTTTAATGTCCTCACTTATCGTTAAGACGATTTTAGAAAAAGACATGTCCAAAGATGAAACTTGTTTATTAATTATTCAACTTGTCAATATGTTGGGATTACGTGACATTGATTTCAAGAAATTTACTGATATTTCTAATATTCCCCCTGATGATGATGATTATGAAGAAGATGACGATGACGACGAAAACTATTAGTAAAAATATACTTTAATTTTTCCATTATTTTCTACTACGCTCATACCTTCATATTTCCAATTTTCAGATTTAGCTTTACGAATTAATCTTAAATATTCCTCTGAATTATTTAGTTCAAATACTTTACCATCTACACGATTAAAATCTTTCTTCTGACTAATATAATTTATTAATGTCTTTTTTAGATTTTCATTTTCATCATAAAATTTACCAATTACATTCTTACATTTTTCATTGTGTTCTGGAGATGCATTTTGTTTAAATGATGTTATGTACGAATAAAGACCCGGAAATCTTTTAATCAGTTCATTACTGAAGTTATTGTCACTAATAATTAAATAGAATAAATCTTCTTTCATACACGTTCATATATATTACCATAAATCAGTTGAAAGGTTATTTTAAATTATGATATCAAAGAATTTACAAGAAACATTACATGGGAAAAAAATCGACACCGCTAATATTCTAAGCATCGCTGATGCAAAAATAGTGCGTGACGAAAAACTTAAAAAACATATTTATACGAAGATCGTAATTATTACGGGTGTGACTGGACAAGATGGAAGTCACATGATTGATTATCTATTGGAAAATACAGATGTAGTTATTTTTGGTGGTGTACGTCGATTGAGTGTATATAATCATCATAATTTGTCACACATTAACTCAGATCGATTTTTCTTGGTGAATTTTGATCTTACCGACACGCATTCAATTGGTCAGTTTGTCGAAAAGATGAAACCAGATTATTTCATTAACTTTGCTGCTCAAAGTTTTGTAGCTAGTAGTTGGGACTTTCCAAGACAAACTTGGCAAACTAATTGTACATCTGTCTTGGATATTCTTGAAGCAATCCGTTTGTATAGACCTAGTTGTAGATTTTATAATGCTGGTTCATCCGAAGAGTTTGGAAATATTATACGTTCTCCTCAAGATGAAACTCATCCACTTCGACCACGTAGTCCGTATGGTGCTAGCAAAGCCGCTGCCCGTCAAATTGTGAAGGTTTATCGTGATAGTTACAATTTATATGCCATTCAAAGTTGGTTGTTCAACCATGAGGGAACCAGACGTGGTGAAGAATTCGTAACACGTAAGATTTCAAAGAACGTTGTACGTATTTCCGAAGAGTTGAGTGAAGGTCGTATTCCTAAAGCTGTTGAATTGGGTAACGTACACGCTCAACGTGACTGGAGTGACAGTGAAGACTTTGTACAATGTGTTTGGATGATGATTAATCAGGAAAAATATCGTACTGATTTAAATCCAAAACTCTACAATGGTTTATCTTATAGTAAAGAATCAATCGATGTTTTGAAAGAATATGTTCTTTCAAGTAATGAAACACATACTATTAAAGAATTCGTTGAACTATCATTTAAATGTTTAAATATTAACGGACGTTGGGAGGGAACTGATATTAATGAACAGTACATACAAAATGGTACCAACCATGTTTTAGTGAAAATCAATAGTAACTTTTATCGTCCAGCCGAAGTAGATCTTCTATGGGGTGATAGCAGTGAGTTTAGAAATGATTTTAACTGGACTCCTAAAACATCTTTCAATGAATTAGTTCAAAAGATGGTTAAAAATGATCACTATTTGAGATGTAAAGAGTATCTAAACAAGTAAGTTATAAAAAATACTTTAACAAAAAACCAGATGACAAAAATATCATCTGGTTTTATTTTTTAACATTTCAACTTAATTTAGTAAAAAATGTTTCCAATCTTCGTGTTTGGCTTCTTTTATCAAAGCATACACTGGAATTGGTTGCGGAATAACTGGATTTTTTAGTAGAGTCAATCCGGCTTCTTTATTGGTTTTATTTCCCTTTTTGCTGTTAATATCTTTTGAACACAATACAAGATTTGTCCAACTATCCGCTCCACCTTTACTACGTGGAATTACATGGTCAACAGTCGCATTGTTTCGATCAACTTTTTTTCCGGAATATTGACAAATACCATTATCACGGTTATAAATTGCATCTTTACTTGGTTTTCCTTTAAAATATCGTACCGGCATTTTTGAATAGTTCATTGCAATAATGACAGTAGGAACCCGATAAATTCGATTTATACCGGAAATAGTCAAGTCCCAACTACGAATTGGCAAATTCATCCATTCTGTCCAATTAACTGGATTCATGCTTTTAGCTTCACTCATAATGGGGTCACCATTTTCGTCAAGTTCATAATCAATATCAAGTGCCAATGATGTAGGTTTTCCATCATAGTTTCCTCCGCATAGATCAATGATAGCATCTTTTACCGTTTTAAATCCTATTGGTTGCCAACTAGAATTTAAGTTCAGACAAATAGCTTTATTTACAACGCTTTCATTCATAACATCATCCTACCATATTTTTAAAATAAGTCAATTCCTTTTTTATTTGTTTCATATAACTCCAATTGTTCATCCAATCGGGGTTTTGCCATATGAAGATCTACTTCAAACCATTCATTCTTTATTGATTTAGCAAATGGCTTCATTGTTTCCTTGATTTGTTTTTCGGCTTCAAGATATTTTGGATGTTGGATTGAATATACTAACGTATAATCTCTAAATGGCGATGATGTTTGATATTGTTGAAGTCTCTTTTTAAGATCTAAAGTTACCCCAACCTTTACATATCCCGGCCATGCTTTATTCGTTATAATATACAGATATCCAACATTAGACATGCCGGATATATATCATATAATTTCGTCAACCAATCCATATTTGATACATTCTTCTGAACTTAAATATGTATCGTGTTTTAGTATTTCAACCAAATCGTTTTCGGAAATTGTTGTGTGTTCCAAATATATATTTTTAATACATTTCATCAACAGTTCCATGTTGTGCGTTTCATCTTTTATAGTTTCAAATGCACCCCATATTCCTCCACTCAATTGATGAATCATCATGAAACTGTTTTTACGTATATATCGTTTATTGGCACATACACTCAATAAAGTTGCAGCACTTGCACAAAATCCTTCTACATACGAGTATACTGGCACTTTTGATGATTTTATACGATCTGCTGCACTGAATGCACTAAGAACTTCTCCACCTTCACTATTTATAAATATTTCAATTGGCGGAATAATAGGAAGGTTGTAATTTATGTTTAACAACTGTATTGATTTAGATGTAATATCTAATTGTTTGTTAAATGAGTATATGCTTTGACGAGTAATATCGTCATAAAAAAAAATTTGATTGTTTCCTATACTTAAATTTTCTTTTGAATGTTTTTGTGAATCCGTATCAACACATTCATCATCCGACATCAGATAAAGTGGGGTGTAAGCTTTTATTTTTGTCATAAATGTTGTTATCAGACAATAAATATACCTTATCACTATAAAATCCCATCAATATTTCATCGATTTTTATAAATCTTATGTCGTCGTCACATATGCAACACATTTTAATGACATTATATGACTTTTTTGTTGGTGTATGACAAGATGTACAGTTAAATTTCATATACTATTTAAAGTATAGAAATGTATTATGTACATCTTGTTTGTAATACCATTGTTACTGTTGTAACACTAATGTTTCAAACTACTATTTTAGTTATTTCCACCTACTAATATCAATCGAAGATTTAATCTCCAAATTACCATTAGTATATATAGCATAATCACGATTGTGTGTATCCAAACACAGATTTTCACTGATTAATCCGTCTTCAGTATAATTTTTCCAAGTTGGAGTTTGTTGTGGCGTGTGTCCAAAGATTTGTTTGACACCGGGAATACCTTCAAATTCATCAAAATCACACCATACAATTCCACCGTGTTTGTTTATACCACCACGACTATATCCGGCATGAAACATTTCATGCATCTGTTCACGACGTTCAAACGCATTTCTCAATGCAAGTTTTGCATCTTGTTCCAACCATGTCTTCAAATCACGTCCGTCAACGTTATTTTTATTATGAAAGTATCTATGAACACCCGCATGACTGCATAGAATATCATCCAACCAATGATACATCTTGATCTTTTTCCAATGATCACGTGTCATCACTGTATTTATAAGATACTCCTTGTCGGGTGTATAACCTGAACAACGGTAGTTGCGATCACGTGTACCATACATAATATCGTGATTTCCCATGAGATGAATACGGTTGGGTTGTTCAATAGACTTTACCAACCACTCTGCCATCACAAGATTACGTTCAGCCGTGTCTCCGAAATCATCAAAGTAATCACCCAAGAAAATAATTTGGTCAGGTGATTCTTCTTTGATGATATTGTCAACCAACTTCCATCGTAGATGGATATCTGATATAATAAGTGTTCTTTTCATTTCTTCTTTTTGGTTCTTCCCCCAATTGATATTATCGTAATTTTTGTCATACACGCTCTTTTTGACAGGGCGTGGAGAGTCACCTTTTCCGTTTTGACCAGATGTGTTAGAATTCGTTTGCATAATCTTCAACTTTAACTACTGTTTCAATATTTTTTGATATTTTTGAGAAAAACTTTTCAATTTCACTATTAGAAATATTAAATCCATACTTTGCATATTTCATACAACGTGCCATAGTATGTGGTGCATTGAATACCTCATTTATCATGATAGATCGATTTTCTATAGATTCGATAGTACCTTCTGCTACAAACAGATATTTACCATCATATGCTAATTGACAAATGTTTAAGTCAAACTCATCCAATAGTTTACATGGTCCATCATAATACTTTCTGTGTATTAGTTGTATAACAAAAGTACGTTCATTATATTTGATAGTTACGTTTGTTGCGTTTTTACGTAATTCTTCTTTTATGTATATAAACTTTTTACCTTCATATTCAGATTTTAATTTTGATTTATAATCTAAAAGTTGGTTTCCATTTTTAAAAAACAAATCAATGTCGGTGGTCATTGGCAAATCAAGTTTAGTTCTAAATAACGAACCACCCGCGATCCAAGGACCATTTTCACTCAACGGAGGTAGAATTTCTACAAGGTATTCAAATTCTGAAACCTTGGGGTGGTTTTCAGTAAGCAACGATAACTTATGTTTAAAGTAGTTCGGCACAGTTTTTCTTATTTCGAAACTATAACCAAAGATGGCGTTCACGTCAAACTATTTCTTCATTGATATCAATTGCACAATTACGACACAACTGTCCAGCACCATCAATGTAATTGACCCTGACATCCACGTGCATAGATCGTGGTACATCCGTTTCAACATTACACATGATACACTTTTCATTTTTTTCAACATCAAAATCTCCGTTTTCTATCTTGGTAATATTACTGTTCATATATTAATCTCCTTTTGAAATACGTATGGAGTCTTCATCAAAATGTTGTGTGCTAAATTCAAATAATTCGGTATCTTCGATAGCACGCATTTGATGCACTAAACCAACTGGAATATGAAAGTGGTCACCTTTATTCAGAACTACAGACGTTGACATGTTAATATCATGATCTTTACCATATCTGAGTTCAATTTTACCACTTTGTACATAAAACGTTTCGTCTTTGATTTTGTGATAATGCCAACTACACTTGTGGTCCTTTACGATGTAAAGTATCTTACCACAATACTTTTCGTTGTTTACAATCCATTTTTCGAATCCCCATCCCTTGGGTACCATTTTTAGTTTTTCAAATGCCATATTATTTTATTTCCAGATAACTTGTAATACTACAATAAGTGCACTCAATCCTATCAACACTATCGTTTTAAGACCAAGTTTCTCATTGAAATATATTTGCGTCAAAACCGTAAACATCACAATTCCGATACTAAATGTTAAAATTCTATTTGGCCACATTTTACCATCAAAATATTCACTAATCAACTTAACTGAATAAATTGAAAGTATTGTATTTGGTACACTCAATAACACCAACCAGTTTTGATACTTTTTATACCACTCTGCGATAAACTGACCATATAGTTGATGCCATCCAATGATATAAACAAATGTTAGTATTGATATGCCTATTAGTAATTTCATTTAATTATAAATATTGGTGTAGTGTCACCCATCCATGCGTCTGCTTGATTATATTCGTGGTATTCTTCTGCTTCTTCATATGTCATGTCATGTGTCATCAATTTACGAATAACCTTTTCACGATCATATACCACAACCATTTCACGCATTTTACCATATACAACCCCTTCAATACAATCATCAAATCCATCCATAACTAGAAGGTTGTTAGACTCAATCATTTCTTTAATAAGTTCGTTCATAAATTTATACAGCTACTTTAAACTTTATAATTGGAAGTGGATGGTAATCATGCAATAGTGTATCACTATATTGCCAATCATATATTGATTTAAAATTATCAGTTTTTATGGTTGGTAAATTACCGGTTGCATTTCTACTTAACAATTCTTTAATACCGTCTATATGATTTAGATAGATATGTGCATCTGCAAAGAATCCAACTAACATACCTTCCTTCAAATTAGATTCTTTCGCTAGTAGATGTAAGAGCAATCCATAAGTATTTAAATCGTTACCCAACACAAAATCTACACTTCGCATATAGTAAAACAAATTGAGTTTACCATCTGTAACATTTACTTGCCAAGCAAAATGACAAGGCGGCAATGCCATATGTTCTAATGCTAGTGGATTCCAAGCACTACATAACATTCTTCTACTATTAGGATTAGATTTAAGAGTATCAACTACATCTTTTAATTGATCCTTTACTGTAGATCCATAGAGATTTTGTGGATCTTGAAAGTTTCTCCATTGAGACCCATAGATTTCACCCAAGTCATCACATTCTTCCATTTTCTTCTTGGTATCATCATCCGTACCATATGGAACTACTTTTGGATTACACCATTGATTCCAATAATTACATCCTCTTTCTTTATACCATTGTTTGGATGTAATGCCTTTAATAAATCCTTCTAATTCAATTGCAGCAGATTTAAATGGAACGGTTCGTAATGTAAGCAATGGATATCCATCCGACATATCGTGACGGATCATTACGCCTGGAAATGAAATTGTTCCTGTTCCAGTTCTATCTTCTTTTTTATATCCTTTTGTTAGGATTAACTCTAAAGTTTCTTGAAATGTTTTATCTAAATTTGACATAAGTTATGTTATTAATAGTATCCCACTCTGATATTATATTTTTCGTAATTATTCATTTTTATATTTATTGTCGATAAAGTTTATACAAGATCTTTCCCATTCTCTAATATCATTGATATCGGGACCAAACTTTGCATCATATGTTAGTGTAACTTGTTTGATAGTCAACATTTTATCACCTTCACTTATGACCAGTTCACCTTCGTATGGTGCTACACGTTCCACACGAATATCATACTTATTGTCTAATTTGCTTTCCCAAATAATGTAATTCATACTCTTGAATATTTAATAACTTTGTGTCCTCCTTCAAATTCACGGACCAATGAAATTTGTGTAAGATGTTTACTAAGTTCCGGCATATAGGTATCACCTTCATATTCTCCATTTACATGAGTAACATAAAATTCACTGATTGCATCCTTAAAAAGTTCGTATGTTTTGGCACCGCCGGCAACGATAACGTCACGCTTTTCAGCAACTTTAAGTATGTCAACATATGACAATGTACACATCGACGTATCATTGAAAGGATTGAACCAACGATCTGTAAAAGAATCTGTAAGAACCAACAACTTTCTGCCAGGAAGTGGAGGAAGTGTTCGATATGTGGTTGATCCAACAACAAGATATTGATTGGCAGTAAATTCCTTGAACCATTGAAAATCTTCCTTGATATTTGGCCAAGGAAGACCGCCTCCACGTCCAATGAGTAGGTTTTTATCGACGGCCGATATTGCTTTGATCATAATAACTTATTGTTAAGCTATAGTTTTATTATATCTTTCAATAATGTTACGAATATTACTAGCACCAACAGGATTCATACTATGAACTATATAAGGGGGATGTTTAATATTTTTATTGTTACATTGAGTAAGTAGAAACTGACAACAATCATAACCAGTTTTTTCTATATATTTTGTATAATTAATTTCAGTGCCTTTTATACTATCACTATAATGAGTGTCTGCCAAATCGTGGTCATATGCAACAAACTCAGGTACGCCCAAACTCAATATGATGTTACGAAACTCAGAATAATTACGAATAATAGTCCATTCAACATCAGGCATTCTTACCCAAGTAACATCTTCTGGCATTCTAATATCGTCCAAAAATAAATAATATTTTTTCATACAAA
>Ga0129333_10003349_pt1 | contig 14981 bp, 9 predicted proteins | sample CPB6_08_DNA_FD_94474 | JGI IMG/M metagenome (GOLD analysis project Ga0129333, IMG submission 94474) | Freshwater to marine salinity gradient microbial communities from Chesapeake Bay, USA - CPBay_Sum_0.6_0.8_DNA | ecosystem: Environmental > Aquatic > Marine > Coastal | place: USA: Chesapeake Bay...
AGAATAGCACAACGCCAATTACACAAAACAAAACGAATATTTTGGTGCGTGAGATTAAATTAGATAGTTGTACAGCTGAAATCGAATTTTTTGATAATGGCCAAATTGATGGGGACACGATTTCTGTTTATGTAAATAATCGCCCTATCGTATATCGACAAATGTTGAAGGCCCAAGCCATCTCGATTCGATTGCCTATCGATACAAAAAGAAATATCCAAGAAGTAGTAATGGTGGGAGAAAATTTAGGAACGATACCTCCCAACACCGCATTAATGATTATTAATGCGGGTAAAGAAAGGTTTCAGCTATACCTTACGGCCGATGAAAAACGAAATGCGATGGTTCGGTTTATTTATGCGCCGTCGCTGAAACTATAATTTATAATTCCAGGTTACCGCTGGAATGATCGGGAAGAGAGAAACTTGTTTTGCGGTAATATTCAAATTTCCATTTTGCAGACTACCCTCCTGGTCATAGTAAATAAAGTAGGGATTGAGGCGACTGTACACGTTATAGATACTAAATACCCATTGGCTTTTTAATTTACGCCCCGTTTGATCAACGGGTTGATAGGTGAACGAGAGATCCAACCGATGATAGGACTTCATCCTGTATTGATTAATTCGGCTGAACTCTTGTGTTAACACACCATTCATAACATAAAAACGTTCAGGCAACGTCATTGCATTTCCAGTTCCAAAGACAAAAACACTTCCTACTTGCCAATTTTTGGACAATATCCGATTCAATACAAAAGAAAAGTCATGTCTTCTATCAAATCGTGCAGGAAAACGTAATCCTTGATTTATGGCAGGGAATTTTCTCCAAGTCCAAGAAAGTGTATACCCAAGCCATCCCGTTGTTTGTCCTCTTACTTTATTAATAAAAAATTCTGCCCCATAACTCCAGCCTTTACCAAAAACAAATTCCTTTTCTGGATCTGACAAAGAAGGAGTGTATCCTTCTCGGTATTCAATTTGCTGCTGCATGTTTTTGTAGTATAGCTCAACAGAGGTTTCAAATTGATTGTCTGCAAAATTTCTGAATAAACCAATAGTGGCCAGCCAACTTATTTGAGGTTTAACTAAATAGGTGCTGGGCACCCACAAATCAGTTGGCAAAGTTGAGCCGGCGTTAGAAACCAGGTGGATATATTGCATGTTTCTGGATAAAGAACTTTTCAACGAAAAGTTATCAGAAAACAAGTAGCGAGCGGATAATCGGGGTTCAAACCCGTTGTACGCAACCACCCTTTTATTTTTAGTATAAACGACGCTGTCTATCCGGTTTCCATTTAAATCAGTACGATACTTAGTGAAGGGACCTAATTGTGTGAATTGGCTCCAACGTAAGCCGAGATGAATTTGCAGTTTAGAGGAAACTTGCCAATCATCCTGGACATAGAGCGCCTTCTCTAATGCATATTTTTCATTTGGCCCATTTGGCTTGAATTGAACCGAATCTTGACTACCTGAAAAAACATTAGGTAAAAACCGATGGTGTGTAATCAAGAACCCTGTTTTAATCCGATGATTTGCTGTGGGATAGTAATCGAAGTCGGATTTAATACCCAAGTCGCGTATACCGGAGCGCAAGGACAAGTTAAATCTCTCTTGTGTAGCATTGAATTGAAACCGATAGTCATTCAGCACAAGTGTAGTATTGGCAAATAAACGGGGCCCAAATACATGATTCCACCGTATTGAACCCGTTGCATTTCCCCAAGGTACATTCGTACTAAATGAACGTTTAGCGTTCGCAAAATCAAAAACATCTCTTCCAAAATAGCTACTGATAAATAGTCTGTCTTTTTTCGAAAAACGATGATTAAACTTTGCATTTAAGTCATAGAAGTAATAGCCAGATCCATAGAAGCTACTTTCTTTTGAAACAAAAGGCTTTAACAATGCATCAATATAGGTACGTCTGCCCGATACCATAAAAGAGGATATTCCTTTTTTGATAGGGCCCTCCGCAGAAAAACGTGAGGCAATCAATCCTATCCCCCCCTCGAACTGGTGTTTATAAAGATTACCCTCTTTCATAGATATATCCAGCACAGCGGAAAGTCGACCTCCATATTGTGCAGGCATCCCTCCTTTAATCAGCGTTGCATTTCGAATTGCATCCCCATTGAAAACTGAGAAAAAGCCAAATAAATGCCCGGTATTATATACAATCGCATCATCTAATAAAATTAGATTTTGATCAGGCCCCCCTCCTCTCACATAAAAACCAGTGTTTCCTTCACCGGCATTTCGAACACCGGGCATGAGTTGGAAAGTTTTTAAAATATCAACCTCACCAAAAATTGCAGGTACTTTTTTGATTTGTTGGATGGATAATTCAATACGCCCTGATTGGCTTGAGCGAATGTGCTGATCTCTTCGTTTACTAAAAATGACCACTTCTTGCATACCCGCACTTCTTGGAGATAATAGAATAGTAAACGAAGATTCTTTATCTAATAACAGCGAAAAGGTTCGAGTGGTATACGAGACATGAGAAACAGAAAAATCATACTGGCCGACTGGAAGCGTAATAGAATAGAATCCATATAAATTACTCAGCGTAGCCGCACTTGTACCATTTACTTTTAAACTGACGCCACTCATTGACTCTCCCGTAGCAGAGTCGCGGACATATCCATTCAAGGTAAAGCGTTGCTGAGAAAACCCTAAAAAGGGTAAACTGCCAATTAAAAGAAGTAAGAGGACCCGAAACATGATTTAATCAACAAAATTAGACCAAAATAGTTGCCTCCTTCTCTTAAATCATACATTTGCGCCAATTTATGTTAGCAGGACTACAACAAGTTACATTTGAATTTGGAGCGCGTTTAATAGTAGCTGATGCCACCTGGCATATCCAACCGGGTGAGCGAATAGGATTGATTGGGTATAATGGAACCGGAAAATCAACGTTGCTTAAATTATTGGTTGGAGACTACCAACCCACTTCAGGTAGTGTAGAGCGAAGCAGAAGCACCAGTATTGGTTATTTACACCAGGATTTACTCAGTTTCAATACAAAAGACAGTATACTACAAGTAGCGCTACTGGCCTTTGAAAATATTTTAAAATTAGAGCAGGAAATAGAGATACTGGGTAAAGAACTGGAACAAACGGGCGATGAAAAATTACTAGAGGCTTACACAGACAAACTGCACCAGCTAGAAACTGCTGACGGATATACCATTCATCATCGAACCGCGGAAGTTTTACAAGGGTTAGGATTCTCACCCACGGATCTGGATCGACCTTACCAGGAGTTTAGTGGAGGATGGAGAATGCGTGTGCTTCTAGCAAAAATGATTTTAGCCAAACCTGACTTACTCTTACTAGACGAACCCACCAACCATCTAGACCTGCCATCCATTGAATGGCTGGAAAAGTATTTATCACACTATGCTGGCGCCGTAGTTATCGTGAGCCATGATAAGTATTTTTTAAATCGAATGGTCACAAAGATCGTTGAACTCTACCAAGAGGAATTACACTTTTATACAGGGAACTATGATTTTTACGAAAGGGAAAAATCAGTCCGGATGGAATTGCAGCAAAAAGCGTATGAGAATCAGCAAGATTATATTCGTCAGCAAGAAAGACTAGTAGAACGATTCCGAGCAAAGGCGAGTAAAGCAGCGATGGCGCAAAGCCTGATGAAAAAATTGGATAAACTCGAAAGAGTTGACCCAGCTCAACTTGTTCGTCCCAACTTAAGAATCAATTTTAGTTTAGATAAAACACCGGGTAAGATAATTGCCACGCTAAAGGATGTAAAAAAATCTTTTGGAGAGTTGGTAGTGATGAAGGAGGCCACAGCAGAAATAAATCGTGGCGACAAAATTGCGCTGATAGGAGCCAACGGAAAAGGGAAGTCAACGCTACTCCGAATTTTAGCGGGCACAGAACCTTTTGAACAGGGTGAAAAAATTGATGGGCACAATGTTGTCCAAAGCTTTTATGCACAACATCAATTGGAATCGCTCACGCTTTCACATACATTACTGGAAGAAATGGCAAGCAGTGGCTGTCAGCTTACCGATCTTGAAATAAGATCTTTGTTGGGTTGTTTCTTATTTAGCGGCGATGACGTTGATAAAAAGATAAAAGTTTTGAGCGGTGGAGAAAAAGCAAGAGTGGCGCTAGCAAAAGTTATTACCAGCCGTGCTAATTTTTTATTACTGGATGAACCTACCAACCACCTAGATCTTCACAGTTGCGAATTACTGATTGAAGCCCTTCAAAAATATGAGGGTACACTCATCTTAGTGAGCCATGACCGATATTTCATCTCCAAAACAGCAAATAAAATCTGGGAAATAGAGGATGGTGTAGTCAAAGAATTTAAAGGTGGTTACGAGGAGTGGGTAAGCTGGAAAGAACGTATGGAAAAGCAGCGGAGTACAGCAAGTAACAAATCTACATCTACACTCAAAACAGCTACTCACACAGTCATACAAGCGGCCCCTCTTCAGCAAGTATCAAAAGAAAAAAAGAAAGAATTTCAACGTACACAAAAGCATTTTCAACAGGCTGAAAAAGAACTGGCTGCTGCTACTGCTTTACAAAAAGAGTTAGAAAAAAAATTATCAGATCCCAAACTTTATGCAAATCGGGAAGACTTTTTGAAACTAGAAACATCTTATCAAGCTTGTCTTATTTCAATGAAACTCTTGACGGAGAACTACGAACGCCTTTTTGAAGAAATGATGCGTCTAGAGGCTTAATCATTATTACTTTATTTTATTATTTACTATAGCCAAGATCTCTTGTTCTGCTTTTATCGCAGCCTGTTCAATTTGTTGTCCTTTTGCTAAGATCTGTTGTACATAGCTTGCATCCTCATAGCCTGCACAGTTAATTTTAACATTTAAAAAGGCCCCCAGGATAGCACTTCTGGCACAAATAGCCCCCACGCCTGCATCGGAAACTGAATTGGGATTACCTGTTTCTGCCATTGATTTAATCAATTGTAGGCTCTCGAAACTTACGTTCATCACCTCCAATGGAATTTCTATAGCTTTTCGAGTAGCTTCCTGAATCGCCTTGGTGCGTGTAGCTTTTTCCGCTGGAGTAGCTTTTGGAAGTGAGAATGCGCTCATGATTGCATTAAATGAATCCGTATCGGCATCAACCAGCTTGATTAATTTTTCCTTGAGCTGCTGCCCAGTTTCAGCCTGGTCACCAAATTCTTTCCATCGTTCGTCCCATCCTTTTTTGTGAGAGGAAAGGTTAGCAACCATGGTGGCGAGTGAAACACCCAATACGCCTAAATAGGCAGCCACCGAACCACCTCCAGGTGCCGGGGACTCACTTGCTGTTATGTCTGCAAAATCACTTAATGATTTGTTTATTAAATTTTTAGATTGATTATCTTCAAGCATATATTCAATTATTCGTTCATTCGGTATAAAGGGCGAAAGCTCATTCAACCCCATAGAACGAACTGCAATATCAATTAATTCTTTTTCAGAAACACCAGTAGATCGATTCTGTTTCAATAGAAAATACTTTCCAGCATCAAGAATAGACTTCAAGGGGATCAGACCCACCAATTCGCTACCCGTAACGCGCAAGCCGCGCTCAGTGGCCTTTTTGCATGCTTCGTCAAAAGCAATATGAAGTGGGGTAATCGTAATATTGGTAAGATTCATTGAAATTTGCGCAATTCCATATTCCTCAATAAACCAACCAATAGCTTTTACCGCTTTCAAGGTTCCGGGTATTGAAACCGTATTACCAGATGCATCGACTACTTTTTTTCCATTTTCCATTTTCACACGCCCCGCTTCTCTAATGTCAAAAGCTACTGCGTTAGCACGACGCGTTGAGGTTGTATTAAGATTTATATTATAAGCGATCAAAAAATCTCTAGCCCCAATTACTGTGGCACCTCGTTTAGGATCAAACTCATCAGGTCCATAATCGGGTTTCCATTGCGGCTCTTTTATTTTTTTAAAAAATCCTTCGTACTCACCAGCTCGGATCAGGGATAAATTACTACGGCTCTTATCTGGCTGTGCCGCTTCATAGCAATAAATAGGAATTGACAACTCTTCTCCTACCCTTTTAGCTAATTGCTGCGCATATATAGCTGTTTCTTCCAATGATATCCCCGCTATTGGTATTAAAGGACAAACATCAGTGGCGCCCATCCTTGGATGTTCTCCTTGATGGTGACGCATATCGATTAGCTCCCCGGCCTTTGCAATGGCTAGAAAGGCCGCTTCTACCACAGCGGTTGGAGTTCCCACAAACGTGACAACAGTACGGTTGGTTGCTTTTCCAGCATCTACATTTAATAAACGAACGCCCTCAACGGATTGTATAACCGTTGTGATTTGATTAATTACTGCCATATCACGACCCTCGCTAAAATTTGGTACACACTCAATCAGTTGATGGTTGGTTCGCATAATATCAAAATGAAGATTACTGTATTTCCTTTCCTCTCAAAACTACCTTATTAATCAAATTAGAGCCAAACGCGTAGGGATAATAAGCAAGTGAAGGGATCGGCTTAGTAATAAAGAAGTTTGCAAATTTCCCAACCTGCAAACTTCCGCATTTACTTTCCAATTCCAACGCACAAGCACCATTGATTGTAGCGGCATTGAAAGCCTCTTCCGGAAGCATTCGCATTCGTATACAGGCTTGTGCAATTACGCCATTCATATTACCAGAAGGAGCAGAACCCGGATTAAAATCCGATGCCAAGGCAATAATTGCACCAGCATCAATTAACTTTCTGGCGGGTGCATCTTGCATTCGAAGAAAGTAGGATGCATTTGGCAAAAGTGTACCAATAGTTGCTGAACAACCTAAAACACGAATTGATTCTTCATCCATTGCCTCGAGATGATCCACGCTGATTGCATGAAGTGATACTCCAACTTGAACTCCCCCTGAAACAGATAATTGGTTGGCATGAAGTCGAGGACGAAGCCCCACTTTTTTGCCTGCTTCACAAATAAGAACGGTTTGTTCGGGTGAAAAAAAACCTTTTTCACAAAAAACGTCAATGTACTCCGCAAGCCCAGCTTTTGCAACAGCAGGAATCATTTCGGATAAAATCAGCTGAATATAACTATCTGGATTATCCCTGTATTGATTAGGAAAAGCATGTGCTCCCAAAAACGTTGCGCGAATCAGGACGGGTGAGTTTTCCTTTAGCCTTTTGATAACCCGTAACATTTTTAGCTCTGCTTCCAAGGTTAAACCATATCCACTTTTTATTTCAATTGCACCGGTTCCTGCCTGTACTAATTCGCTGAGCCGCTCCGACGCCAGCTCATACAACTCTTGTTCATCGGTTTGCTGCAATTTAGCTGCTGAATTAAGTATTCCACCCCCCTTAGCGGCAATTTCAGCGTAACTCAACCCTTTGATTTTATCTACAAATTCATGTTCACGACTACCGGCAAAAACCAAATGGGTATGACTATCGCACCAGGAGGGAAACAGCGCCCCTCCTGCTACATCAATCCGGTGAGCGGATGGATATTTCTCAAAGGGAAGTTCAAGCATACTCCCATACTCCAAAATGTAATCTTGCTGCGTAATTAAATATGCATTTTTCATGCAAGGAAAATCAGCAAGCGAGGCTCCGCGAAGCGGAGCGTTCGAGTTATGTAGGCCCCCTAATAAACCGATATTATAATAAATACAAACCATTCCTACTAAATACACTGCTCAAGTACCATTGCACTGGCCCCTCCACCACCATTACAAATACCCGCAGCTCCATATCGCGCATTTTTTTGTTTTAAAATATGAATCAGGGTAACAATGATTCTTGCACCAGAACACCCTAAGGGATGTCCAAGCGAAACAGCTCCACCGTTCACATTTAAAATCGAAGGATCTATGCCAAGCCTTTTTGCATTTTCAATTCCTACTACCGAAAAAGCTTCGTTTAGTTCCCAGTAATTGATTTCTTCTTTTTTTAAGCCCGCTCTTTTAAGTGCAATAGGTAATGCCACAGATGGACTGGTAGTAAACCAAAGCGGGGCTTGTTCTGCATCCGCATAACCACGGATAAAGGCAAGTGGTTTTAAACCAAGTGAATCAGCCTTTTCCTTTGTCATCAATAACACGGCAGCAGCACCATCATTCATGGTAGATGCGTTTGCAGCAGTGATTGTGCCCTCTTTGACAAAAGCAGGTGACAAATTGGGGATTTTGTCAAATTTTACAGCAAATGGTTCCTCATCTTTTGCAATAACTACAGGTTCCCCTTTTCGCTGTGGAATTTCCACAGGAATTACTTCTTCATTAAATGCCCCGCTATCCCAGGCTTGTTGTGATCGTTTATAACTCTCAATTGCAAAATCATCTTGCATACTTCTGGAAATCCCACATTCACTCGCACAGTGTTCCGCTGCAACTCCCATTGCTTTTCCATCATAGACGTCCGTGAGACCATCTTTCGCAAGCCCATCTATTAGTGTTGAATTTCCGTATTTATTTCCCCAACGCATCGAATCCACATAAAAAGGAATATTGCTCATGCTTTCCATGCCTCCGGCTACTACTACTTCGGCATCCCCTAATAAAATATGCTGTACGCCCATCGAAATTGCTTTCATTCCACTAGCACAAACTTTATTAACGGTAGTACAGTTTACCTCATCAGCAAGTCCTGCATATTTTGCCGCTTGCCGGGCCGGGGCCTGTCCAAGATTAGCTTGTAGTACACAGCCCATAAACACATCCGTTACTTGAGAGGCGTCTAGTTTTGATTTAGCGAGTAACCCCTTGATGACGATGGATCCTAATTGCGGAGCAGACAAACTTTTTAAACCGCCACCAAAACTACCCATAGGAGTTCTTACAGCAGCAACTATTACAACTTCTTTCATGGCAAGGATTTGTGATCAAAGATACTATTGTTTTTACCAGGCAATGCCATAGTCCTCTCCATGGTTACTACTGCCACCCCATAAGGTTCGATGACGTTTATCAAAGAGAATAGCATTAATGGGTCCACTGGTTCTCTCCTCTGTTTTAATTTGATATCCCTTTTTTTTCAAGGCTTCGATTGTGGCAGCGGGAATACTTCTGTTAAGTAGCAATTGTCCTGGTCTAGGTTTTCTATCTTGCAGCGTTGTTCCTCCCAAGGAGAGCCAAAGTTGATTAGTGTTAAAATTAGGAGCTTCAGCTGCTTGCTGAACAGTCATGCCAAACTCTACAACATTCAGAAAAAACTGAACTAAATTTTGATCCTGCGTGTCTCCTCCTTGTACGCCAAATGCCATAAAAGGCTCACCATCTTTTATTGCGAGCGAGGGTGTTAATGTTACGCGTGGTCTTTTTCCGGGCTCAACAATATTAAAGGGATTTAATGCACTGTCCAGTACAAAACTTTGCATCCGTTGACTGAGGCCCACTCCCGTGTTTCCTGCTATCACGGCGGGTATCCAACCGCCGCTGGGAGTAATAGAAATAAACCAGCCTTCTTTATCAGCTGCCTCTACGGTTGTGGTTCCTCTCCAAAGTCGCTCCTGATAGTCTTGTTCGTTCTGAATTGTAGTTTTATTTAATAAGGCAATACCTTGATCATGGGTGGGAGTTACCTGTCTAAAACTCCCTGAGTCCTGGACAAATCTCAACTGTTCAATGAAGTGCTTATAAGGATTGACTTCCCCTTGATAAGGATAAGGGTCTCCAGGGCCTATGTTGGAAATATTTTTTAACGTATCTAATGAAGCAAGTCGATCTTTTGCATAGGCTTTACTGAGCAGACCTGCCATTGGTTCTATCGGTTGCTTGTAGGGATCGCCATAGTAAAAGTCACGATCTGCAAAAGTCATATTCAAAACCTGATAAAGAGTGTGAATGTATTGAGGAGAATTATAGCCAAGTTTTTTTACATCAATTTCCTCCAACATGCGCAATGCTTGTAAAAATGAAGGGCCTTGAGTCCATTGCGATAATTTATACACCTCAATTCCTTTATACTCTATTTTCAACGGTTCCTCTTCGAGGGGTCTCCAATTTTCCAGATCTTTCTTTGTAATTAATCCACCTTGCTCCTGCACTCCTCTTACAAATGCGTCAGCAATATCACCTTTGTAAAAACGGTCATAAGCTGCCATGATTGCCTCTTTTCTGGTTTTACCTGCTTGTAGGGCGAGTGTTTCTGCCTCAATCATTTTAGTAAGTGTATTTAACAAGTCTTCTTGCTTGAAGATCTCGCCGGGATAAGGCGCCTCTCTTTTTTCACCTAAATCGGGTAATAATACTTGCCGACTATATTTCCATTGCTTTATGCGTTCCTTGGCCCGCTCAATACTATTAGCTGTTTGTGCCTCGATGGGATAGCCTGCAGCCAGTTCCAGGGCGGGTGCTAAAACTTCCTTCAAACTCTTTGTTCCATAGTTTGCCAACAGGTAACATAACCCACCTGGAGTGCCAGGTGTGGTAGCGGCTAATGGTCCATATTCGGGCGGAAATGTATACCCTCTTTCTTTGAAATAGGAAGCAGTGGCACCGGAGGGCGCTACCCCCATTGCATTGATTGCAATAACCTTTTTAAGCTTGGGATGATAAAGCAAAGCCTGCGTTTCCCCACCCCAACTTAAAACATCCCACATGGTGCAGGTAGCCGCTAGCATTGCACATGCTGCATCTACGGCATTACCCCCCTGCTGAAACAATATAGATCCAGCCGTAGCAGCTAGAGGCTTACCAGTGATGGCCATCCAATTCTTTCCATGTAAAGGAGGCTTTTGCGTGGGAGCATATTGTGCAAATGAATAACGAATAAAAAGAATCGAAACAAAAAGAAAACAAGCTAAATAACGTCTCATATCCGTGTATTTAAATGATGTTGATTAAAATCATTGTTACAAAAAACTGTAAACAAAATCTTTACAAACTGATGACAACAACCGGTATTGCAATATCCTAATTTTACCACTCCTATAACGCGCATTATGAAATTATTTGTAGCTGGCCTCCCCACGGATATGGATGAGGCAGAATTAGAAGAGTTTTTTGAGAAATATGGCCCCGTGAAAACAGTCAGTATTGCAAGAGATCGTGCTACAAAACGTACAAAAGGTTTTGGGTTTGTAGAAATGGAAAACTCACTACATGCCAAAACTGCTATTCAAACGCTTAATGGCCTTGGTATTGGCCGAAAGAAGCTTTTGGTAAAAGAGGCGCAATAACTAGCGAGTTTTCACCAAAATGAGTGACTGGTGTGGAGCCAGTATTAAGTCAGATTTATCAGGCATTGATTTTAATTGATCGAAAAATTGGTAATCCTTCATCATTATTTTCCAGCCTTTTTCCTGGCTAAAATTTGATAAGAAAATTGGAATATCCTGATCGGACGGATTTAACCAGATTTGCCATTGCTGGTAGGAATCGTTTGTTGTACGCGCATCAATAAAATACCCAAGCAAACCATTTGTACTGTTGGAATAAAATCTAATTTTTTCATTCCATTTCTTCAATTGAAAGGCAGGATGTTTCTTTTTTAATGCTACCAATTGTTTCACATACGAAAAAACATCTTGATGACGGAATTTATCATTCCAATCAATTGCATTAATGCTATCCGGGGATTCAAATGAATTTTCAACCCCCTTTTTTGTGCGTAAAAATTCTGTTCCTGCCTGAAAGAAGGAAGGACTTTGTGATAACAAAACAGCAGTCATCACTTGTTTATGCATATCAATTCGAACCTGTTCAGGCAAGTTGGCATGGGTCAAGCTCAAGCGATCCCATAACGTATGATTATCATGACAATCTGCATATGCAATTAATTGCTCGGGAGAATTGGCAATCGGGGTTTTGCTATAATTCACTTTTTGATACGCTATATCCTGATGCAGCACGCCTCCTACCAGACCAAATAAGACAGAATTTAGCTGTTCAACATTACCTCCTACCCAACCCTTTTCAGCTAGCGCAAATACACTCCCCTTTAGCCCGTCTCTGAATTCATCTCCAAATACTGCAATCCCATAGAGTTTAGCCACATTATTTTTAATTGCACGCAGGCTGTCTGGCAAAGGGGAAGCGCCTGCGGTCCAGCCCTCTCCGTACAGCAGTAAGCCCGGGTTAATCTTTCGCAGCGTATCTGCTAGATAATTCATAGTGGCAATGTCATGTATTCCCATTAGATCAAATCGAAAGCCATCTATATGATATTCTCTAACCCAATGCAATAAGGATTGTAACATAAATTGTCGAAACATCGGTTGTTCACTTGCTGTTTCATTGCCGCAGGCTGATGCATTTGAAAATGTACCATTCGTTCTTTTGCGATAATAGTATCCGGGCACAAGTTGCTCAAAGGATGAATTTTCGGTTTGTGCGGTGTGGTTGTATACTACATCCATTATAACCCGAATGCCAGATTGGTGAAATGCTTGTATTAAATTTCGAAATTCGCGAATTCGGGTTCCAGGATCTTGATTATTGCTAGCAAAGGAACCCTCAGGTGTATTATAATGAAAGGGATCATATCCCCAGTTATAAGGAGGAATGCTATCCATTTCATTACTGGACTTGAAATCAAAAACAGGTAACAGGTGAACATGCGTTACGCCCAACTCAATAAGATGATCCAGGCCCGTAGTTTGTCCAAATGCATTGACAGTCCCCTTTTCAGTGAGCCCTACATATTTTCTTTTATTAACAACACCCGAACTGTAGTGAGCGGTGGCGTCACGGACTTGTAACTCATAAATAACAATTCCTGAACCCTGTAGTGGTGGCATGGGTCGATCTAGATCCCAGCCACTGGGCTTTTCTTTTTTGAGATCAACGATTGCTGCATGAGTACCATTAGGGGAAACCGCTATGGCATAAGGATCACTGACCGGTTTACTCCAAACTGAAGCTAATCCTGACTTATTTTTTACAAGGTACTTATAGTACTGTGCACCCAAGGAGGGATTAAGTTCTATAGACCAACTGCCCGCTAAACCCTGCTTTAAAGCTTGGACTGTAATTGGAGTACTCAAATCTTTACCAAATAACTGTACCCTTACGCTATCGGCAAGCGGTGCCCAAACTTTCAAAACGGGTGTATCATTATTCCATTGTAAACCCAAATCATTTCCAGTATATACTGGTAAAAGATCATTTTTCTGCGTCAATCCTTTGCGTGGCAAAAGGCAACAAATCAAAAGAAAAATCTTAATAAATTTTAGCATGGCCAAATATACATTTGAAGTATCTTGAACCCATCAATTTAAAAATTCATGGCGGATTTACAGGTTAAAAAAAGTCCAACTCTTTATGATGCAGTAATTGTGGGATCCGGTGCTGGCGGAGGCATGTCTGCTTATGTGCTTGCAAAAGCTGGACTCAAAGTGTGTTTATTGGAGGCGGGACATCATTATGATCCCCAAAAAAATATCACACAATTAAAAAATCCATGGGATTCCCCCAGACGTGGCGCTAGCACAGGTTACAGACCATTTGGAGATTTTGACGCCTGCTATGCAGGGTGGTCAGTAGAAGGCGAACCCTTTAGCAATGAGGAGGGCACCGATTTCATGTGGTGGCGTGCCAGAATGTTGGGAGGACGCACCAACCACTGGGGCCGCATTTCACTTCGCTTTGGCCCAAAGGATTTTAAAAGAAGAAGTATTGATGGTTTGGGCGACGATTGGCCCATTGGCTATGAGGATATCAAACCTTACTACGATAAAATAGATCAACTCATTGGAGTTTTTGGTACCAACGAGGGCTTAGAAAATGATCCCGACGGATTCTTTCTACCTCCTCCTAAACCGCGTTTGCACGAATTAATGATTCGTAAAGGTGCTGAGCATAGCGGAGTAAAAGTAATTCCCTCCAGGCTTTCGATTCTTACAAAAGCCATCAAAAATGATGCGGGAAGAGGTGTTTGCTTTTATTGCGGACAGTGTAATCGTAATTGCAGTTATGCTAAAGCGGACTTTTCTTCTACCAATGTTTTAATTTTTCCAGCTTTAGCTACAGGCAATGTGGACTTGATCACCAATGCGATGGTGCGAGAGGTCTTAACCAACAAAGAGGGACTTGCCACTGGTGTTTCTTACGTCAATAAACTAGATTCAACTGAACATCAAGTACGTGGACGGGTAGTAATTCTAGGGGCGAGTGCTTGCGAAAGTGCAAGATTACTTTTGAATTCAACCTCCGCTAGACATCCAAATGGGCTCGCGAATAGTAGTAATGTAGTGGGTAAATATTTACATGACTCAACTGGTGCTGCCATGGGTGGTATCTTACCATCTCTTTTTGGAAGAAAGCGGTATAATGAAGATGGTGTTGGGGGTGCACACATTTACTCCCCATGGTGGCTTGATAATAAAAAACTGGACTTTCCACGCGGTTATCATATCGAATATTGGGGTGGAATGAGCCAGCCTAGTTATGGTTTTAACTGGGGGATTGAAAGTCTCAATGGTAAATATTTAGTCAAGGGAGTAAAAAAAGAGGCAGGTGGATATGGCGCATCGCTGAAAGAGGACTACCGTTATTTCTATGGTTGTGGCGTTGGAATGGCTGGTCGTGGTGAGGCAATACCCCTTGAAACCAATTATTGCGCCATAGACTCCCAGAAGGTGGATCGTTATGGAATTCCCGTCTTAAAGTTTCATGTGAAATGGAGTGAACATGAGATCAATCAAGCCAAACACATGAAAGAAACTTTTAAAGAGATCATGCATAACATGGGCGCTGTTGTTACTTGGGGAGCAGATGATGGACCTCATAACAATTGGGGATTAAGTAAACCGGGCGAAATCATACATGAGGCAGGAACTGTGAGAATGGGAAATGACCCCAAACAATCCGTCTTGAACAAATGGAGCCAAGCGCATGATTGCAAAAATTTATTTTGTGTAGATGGAGGGCAATTTGTATCACAAGCGGATAAGAATATAACTTGGACTATTCTTGCTTTGTCGATGCGTGCATCCGAGTACATTATTGATCAACTTAAAAAAAATGAATTATAATGGA
>Ga0129333_10003350_pt1 | contig 14979 bp, 25 predicted proteins | sample CPB6_08_DNA_FD_94474 | JGI IMG/M metagenome (GOLD analysis project Ga0129333, IMG submission 94474) | Freshwater to marine salinity gradient microbial communities from Chesapeake Bay, USA - CPBay_Sum_0.6_0.8_DNA | ecosystem: Environmental > Aquatic > Marine > Coastal | place: USA: Chesapeake...
AGATTAGAAATATAATTTTCGTTCATCGCACGATAACTTAGATATCTTTTAGTATGCCCTTTTTCGTCAGTTAAACTTTCATGGCCACTACTTAAAAATCCTTCAGGCCACTCATTTTCAAGTTGTTGATATAAATTGTCCGGAAGTGCGTTTTCAATTATGACGTGAGGATAAGGATCCATGATTACGTTTGCTTTGTTTATTTTTTGTAAAATGTTTAAATTAGACATTTTTTATTTCCTTAGTTTTTTGCTATAAGTACGTAGTATATCTATTTACATTAATGACTAGCCTAGCAAGAAATCTGTATGCGTTTTGGACTGAAGATAATGAAATGAGCATCTTCAGACAAAATAATATTAAAGAACTCCGCAATAGATGCGGCGTTAATTTTTTATTATTGAAACCTAACGATATAAAGTTATATGAGTTACCGGATCATCCATTTCATGAAAGCTACAGTTACCTATCTGCTACTGCTAAATCAGATTACCTTAGAAGTTATTTTATGAATTTCTACGGTGGCGGCTATGTAGACATTAAATTTTGTGATTATAATTGGAATCAATACTATGATCAATTAGAACAATCTGACAAATATGCAATTGGCTATCTTCCTGTAGGAGCAGAAAATGTTGCTGTAGATCCTGAAGATCCGGATGGCATTACAATTCAATCTCACTGGCAGGAACTTATTGGAGCTGGTGCTATGATATGTAAACCAAAGACTGCCTTTACAGTTTATTGGTTCAAATTAATGACAGATATATTAGATTCAAAAAAAGATAAACTTAAAGCGTATCCTGCTCAGCATGTCAGAGATAGACAAGGGTGGAAAGGTACAAATTCTAACTATCCATTGCGTTGGGCGGAAATAGGTCCAGAAACATTGTTCAAATCAGCTTTTACGTTTAAAGATAAAATTACAGTCGGGTTACCTAGACCTGACCTATTTGGAAAATATAGATGAAAATATTAATTACTGGTAACTCGGGATACATTGGTTCGCATCTTTCTCAAAGATTGTTAAAAAGAAAAGATTTAGAACTACATGGGCTTGATAAAAATCAAACACAGATCAAACTTCATTATTTTCATAATCAAGACATTACTAATTTTGATAATTGGGGATTTGAAGAAGTGTATGACTGCGTAATACATCTTGCCGCCGAAGTCGCAGTTGGTAGGAGTGTATTGAATCCTACATTATATTATGTAACAAATACTCTAGGAACCTTAAATGTACTAAGGAATATTAAAACCAAGAGATTTGTGCATGGTAGCACAGGATCAGCTGGACCGATGAACAATCCCTACGGAATAAGCAAAAGAGGTGCAGAAGATATTGTACGGCAATGGTGTATGGAAAAACAAATACCATATACTACTTTTAGATTTTATAATGTAACAGGTAGTGACGGAATTCAACCAACCAACGCTGATGGCCTGATGTGGAATTTAATTAATGCTGAAAAGACAGGAGTCTTTAATTTGTTTGGGGATGACTATAACACAAGGGACGGTTCTGCCGAACGCGACTACACTCATGTCAATGAAATTTGCGCAGCATTAGAAACAGCGATAAGTCAATCTACTAATCAAATTGAAAATCTTGGACACGGTGTTGGTACTACAGTTAAAGAAATGGTAGCATTGTATCAAAAAGTTAATAGTTGTAATTTTGAAGTAAAAATATGTCCTCGTAGAGAAGGAGATCTGGAGCGTAGTGTTCTTGACAAACCTTCAGTTTTTATGCAACAATTATACACTATGGATGATTTATTGTATGTTAGTAGATAAAATTACAGAATATACTATCTATGAAAGTCCAGACGGTGGCAGAACCGTTTATGCTAGAAAGAGTGGACAACCCGACAGATACCTACATAGCATTGATCCAGAAACTGCTAGGCAGTTAGGAAAGATAGCTGACGATCTGATGTGGACTGAAATTAGGAATATGGCTGAGCATAACGAAGCCTTGCAAAAAGCCATAGATAATGTTATACTCATATATAGGTTGAGTAAAGAAAATGCCAAATAAACATGTTGATTTGTTCAAGGATATTATACCTGCTGTTGATTTAGGTATGAAAGAACTTTGGGATGTTGTATCCGATGAAGGTCGTAAGGAAATAAAAGCGGACCTTTGGAACCTAAACAGATATATCAGTAGTGTAAAAGGTTCTAACGCGGATGTTCAAGAACACTATCTTGAAATGGTCAATGAGGTCTATAACAAAAATTGGGCTCAGTTAAAGGATCATCCCAAGTTAGCATGGATGCTTCTTTGTATGTGCAACTACGGTGATGGCAAAACTTACTTCCACGAATATATTCCTCTTAAAAAAGCTAAGAATAAAAAAGAAGAATTGTTGTTAGATCTATTTCCAAACATGAAGGCTCAAGATGTTAGCACACTCGCTGCAATCACAACAGATAAAGAAATCAAAGAATATTGTGCCAGCATGGGTTGGGATAAAAAAACAAATCAATGAACTTAAATTATAAGTGCGAATATTGCGGTAAATTATTTGCCAAAGAAAAAACATTAGTAGTTCACATCTGTGAACAAAAACGTAGGCACCTGAGTAAAACTGAAAAGCATGTTCAGGCCGGCCTGCTTACCTATCAACGTTTCTATGATATAACACAAAAAGGCAAAACACAAAAAACGTTTGACGACTTTGCATCAAGTCCGTATTATACAGCATTTGTAAAATTTGGTAGCTTCATATCGAACACAAATCCTATATATCCTGAACGTTTTATTGACTTTGTGATCAAAAGCGGTGTGAAGTTAGATCACTGGTGCAGAGATGAACTATATGATGTTTACGTAGTAGACCTTATAAAAAAGGAACCCGCCGATGGAGCTATTCAACGATCTATAAAAACTATGATGGATTGGGCTGAAGCAAACAATGCACCCTGGGAACATTATTTTGCCTATGTAAATTTGAATAGAGCTACTCACGACATAAAAGAAGGATTGGTCAGCCCTTGGCTGGTGTTAAATACGAAGTCAGGTAAAGACATGCTGACCAGAATGAACGACGAACAGTTGAGTATTATCTCCGATGTAATTGATCCTCAATTCTGGAAACGTAGATTTAAAGATTTACCTGCTGATATAGAGTTAGTTAAAGATATCGTCAGGGAGGCGAAAATACAATGATGCCAAAGAAACGTAGACCTGAGCCAGAAATTGAAGAGCTCAAAGACAACGAAGAATTTATTTCAAGAGATGATATTGAGATAGAAGTAAGATTAACAGACGATAATGAAGTGTTAGTAAAATTTTCAGGATTTAGTGATTATGAAGATGCTGACGAGTATGCAACATTTTTAGCAGAAACGTTACCATTGTTACTATTTGAAACAACTAGATTAAACTAATGGAAAAAAGAAAACTTCAAACAGGTGAGGAAGTTAATGTATTACGTGAACCTGTAACACTTAAAGTCTTTACTAAATGTCCAGAGAAATGGATGTTGGTTGACCTTGAAACTGGTGAACGTTACATCGGATACAGCACTGAAGGTAAACACGATTGGCGTAAGGTGAATACATGCCGGACATTGACATAGATTTTGTAGATAGAGAAAAAGCTATAGATTTATTTGATTGCATACTGGCTAGTAGGCAAGACGATAAAAAATTAGTCAAACATAATACAGGTGTTTACTTTCATCAAGTGCCTGTATATGCCCCACAAAATATCTGTGCGGTTCCTTATGATGTTGCTGAGGACAATGGATATTTCAAAATAGATTTTCTTAATGTTAATATCTACAAAGGTATTAAAGATGAAAATCATCTGATGGAATTACTACACAAGGAACCATTATGGGATTTATTGGAACAGGACGATTTCGTCAGCTTGCTCTTTCACGTCAACGGACATGGTTCAATCTTAAGAAGTATGAAACCAAAGACGATTTCCCAACTAGCGGCAGTTTTGGCTGTTATACGCCCAGCGAAACGCTATCTGATTGGCAACGATTGGACTACTGTGATGAACGAAGTTTGGAAGAAGCCCGAGGGCAATGAATACTACTTTAAGAAATCACATGCAACAGCCTATGCTGCCGCAATCGTTGTGCAGATGAATTTAATCTGCGAACAGTTAAGTTACGGTTACAATTAAGTTGGGCGCCTAACTAGAGTAATTGATTTTCTTTTAACACGTTTAATAATAATATCATTTAGACTAGTAACAGGTCCAAATAGTATTTTTACATCTTTACTGTTGAAGTTTCTAATTGCATATTTGAACGGAACTATTTCTTTGTTAAGGAAGATGTTAATAGGAATCTGTCGATTACTTTCCCACCACCAAGCATCGCCTAGTTCTAAAAATCTAGCTTTTTCTACTTCGGTCTTGATCAACGAATAATCATACATACTGGTAATTTGTTGATCTTGATTGATAACTATTCCTACATATTCCTGTTCAACATGCATTATTACTGTTATAAATGGAAAGTTTTCCTGTAAGTTTTGTGTAATTCTCATAGATAAATATAGCTAAAGGTCCATTAGGTATGCAAGAAATTTCGTTTTATTTATATCCAAATAACATAGACGCATTTACTAATCTAGATACCTGGGACGGTATGAGGTATAGAAAAGTGTACAATCGTAATCTAAAACTATATGGCGGTGTAGACAACAAATTAAAAATCCAAGTTCGCAATGTAGATCAAAAACCTGTAAACCTTACAGGATCTACAATGGTATTTACATTGGTTAGCAGAGACACACAAGAATTAGTGTTAGAAAAAGACTGTACTGCTTATGATATTACCACAGGTGCTTTAACAGTAACATTTTCCAAAGCCGAGTTGCTGGACATAGAATCTGGACTTTATAACTATAGTGTAAGGAGAGAAACTAGATTATCTATTGATTCAGACGAGTATAGAGTAACTAGTAGCTACCCGTTATATGTTGATAGTCAATACGATGCTATTGGAACTGTAGAGATATTATCTAATGTTTCTGGTAACCCTGTAAAAAGTGTAGAAACTAAAGAATGGATTAAAAAGTTAATCTATACTGATGCAAGTGGCAATAGTGATTACTATGTCAGCGGTATTGTTGATGCTCAACCCCAAGTAGGAACACCGCAGACCATTCATAGTTTTCAAATATTCATGTCAAACTATACAGGAACATTTAAGATTCAAGGTAGCCTAAGTGATGGCGGTAACCCTGGTAAATGGGTTGATGTGTATTCAACAACCTACACAGCTCAAACTGCTGCTTTTCATAACATCACAGGTAAATGGAATTTCTTTAGATTCGTTTACGATCCAACTACCGGAACTGTTGACAAAGTATTGTATAGATAGTAAACTATATCTATGACTATGGTCTTAGATAAGTTTCGTACCCTCTTGCCTAAAACGAAAACAAGCCCAAGCGGCTGGATAAGTTTTAATGCTCCCTGTTGTCATAATCGAGGACATAGTAGAGATACTAGAAAACGTGCCGGAGTCATGTTTACAGAAGGTGTAGTATATAATTGCTTTAATTGTAAATTTACAGCAAATTGGCAACCAGGCAGGCAGATAAGTGAGAAGTTTCGAAATCTGTGCCGTTGGTTGGGTGCATCTGATGATGTGATTAAAGAACTTGTCTTTGAAGCCCTTAAAACTGAAAGTGTTGAATACCAACCAGAAATATACGAACCAAAGTTAACATTTACAGAAAAAGAATTACCAGAAGGTGCAATGCCTTTGGCGGAATGGGGCAATTTGATTGACGGTGAACTTGAAGAAAAAATAGGCGAAGATTATACAAGTGTATTGCGGTATTTGATAGATAGAGGATACGATAATCCGTTTAACTATGATTTCTACTGGAGTCCTATAGATGGATATAAAGATAGAGTCATCATACCCTTTAGATATGACGGTAAAATTGTTGGCCACACAGCTAGAAAAGTTAGAGAAGGAAAGCCTAAGTACCTGTCAGATCAACATCCATTTTTTGTCTTCAACGTTGACAAACAGGTTGAAGATAATAGATATATATTTGTCTGCGAAGGTCCTTTTGATGCTTTGTCTATAGGGGGCGTTGCACTATTAACCAATGATATAGCAGATCAACAGGCTAGAATTATCGATAGTCTAGGAAAAGAAGTAATAGTGATTCCTGATCAAGATGAAGCAGGATACAATCTAATTAACAAAGCCATGCACTACAATTGGTCAGTGGCATTTCCAACATGGGACGACAATGTTAAAGATTGTGCGGATGCAGTATTAAAGTATGGTAAACTTTTTACCATTGTAGATGCTATTCAATCCTCTGTCAAGGGTGAAATAAAAATTGAAATGCACAAAAGACGTTTAGAGCAAAAAATAAAATACAGGAGTTTAGATGTTTAAGAAATTATGGTTTTGGATAACTTATCCATATCACGCCTACAAAGAAAAACAAAGGATTAAGAAGAGACTTGAAGAACTTCGTAAACGTGATCCTTTTATCTATAAATGATTACTTGGGGCATAAGTGCAAATAGCCATAACGGTGCGTTGGCTGTTTTCAGCGACAACAAATTAGTTTTTGCATCAGAAACTGAAAGATTTAGTGGTAAGAAAAATGATCCCCATTTAAATCTTGATCTAATAAACTATGCTGCTCAAAACTTTGGAGGTTACCCTCAACAGATTTGTTGGTATGAAAAACCTTGGTTAAAGTCTCTTAGACAACTTCGAGCAGGACAAGGTTGGCTGTGGTCTGAAAACAATATAAAAAAATATGTAAACAGCTACGGCCTAGATCCAAAAATAGTTTATTCTCAACATCATCATAGTCATGCAGCGGCTGGATATTACACTAGTAAATTTGATGATGCCTGCGTTCTAGTCATTGACGCAATTGGCGAATTTGAAACTATATCTATTTGGCAAGGTCAGGGGAAAAGACTTAAAAAAATATGGAGTCAATGGTATCCTGACAGCGTTGGCCTATGGTATAGCGCAATGACTGATCGCATAGGATTGAAAGCCAATGAAGAAGAATATATCCTTATGGGGATGTCTGCCTATGGCGATTCAGACAAGTTTACAGATGCCATACTAAATGATTTTGTTTTATGGAACGAGCCAGAGGCTACTGCTATTGGATTCAAACACAATCTACATAGGGGTTGTCGTTGGTGGCGTCCTGAACTTCAGACAGAGCAGCATAAATTTGATATTGCAGCAGCCACACAACGAGTATATGAAATAATTTTTCGTAGATTACTACAACAAGCCCAACGCTTTGTACCAAGTAAGAATATTGTTTTAATGGGTGGCTGTGCATTAAATTGTGTGGCCAATAAAATTGCCTATGAATATTTTGACAATGTATGGATCATGCCAGCACCAGGAGACAACGGTAGTGCAATTGGTGCTGTACTAACACAAAAACAAACTCATATTGATTGGCCAGGACCATATCTAGGCTATGACATGGGTTATCACACAAGCAATCAAAAAATTGTTGACTATCTTAAAACTTTTAAAATTTGCGGACTAGCAAGAGGACGAGCAGAATTTGGTCCTAGAGCATTAGGTAATAGAAGTCTGATTGCAGATCCACGCGGACCTAACATCAAGGAGAAAGTTAATGACATTAAACATAGAGAACGATTCAGACCCTTTGCTCCGGCAATTTTGGCTGAACATGCTCATGAGTTTTTTGATATCCCTCGCGGGCGCGATAGTAGCTACATGCAAATGGTCTATCGTTGCAGGAGGCCTGACCTATTTCCTGCTATCGTTCATCACGACGGGACTAGTCGTTTACAGACTGTGGAAAAAGGCTCAGGACAATTCAGAGAGCTCTTAGAGCTTTGGTATGCGGAAACAGGCTGTCCTATGTTACTTAATACAAGTCTTAACATAAAAGGACAACCTATGGTAAACACACTTGACGATGCAGAATTGTGGACTGAGACCTATGGTTTACCTATACTTGGATAGAATGTATAATATATTACTATGATTAAAGATTACGGATACGAAGTACAAAAATTATATTTAGAAATGATGTTAGCTGATGCTGAGGTGTTTGTTAGATGCCAAGGTATCTTTGATCATTCTTTGTTTGATAGAAAGCTACAAGACGCAGCCGAGTTTATCAACGAATATGCCAAACAATATTCTGTGTTACCTGATTATGAAATGGTAAATGCCAGTTGTCGTACAGGACTAGAAAAGCCCGCTGATATAAAAGAGGGGCACATGGATTGGCTTATGGATGAGTTTGAAGCATTTACTCGTCATAAAGCTCTAGAACGTGCAATCATTAATTCTGCAGACTTGTTAGAAAAACATGATTACGGTGCTGTCGAAGTAATGATTAAAGAAGCAGTACAGATTGGACTTGCTAAAGACATGGGTACAGATTATTTTGCTGACCCAAGAGCAAGGTTAATGAAGATCAAAGATAAGAATGGTCAGATATCAACGGGCTGGCCAGGGTTGGATCGTAAGTTGTTTGGTGGTATGAACAGAGGCGAACTAAACATCTTTGCAGGTGGATCGGGCGCAGGTAAGAGCTTATTTCTAGCGAACCTAGGTGTGAACTGGGCACTACAGGGATTAAATGTAGTGTACCTGACGCTTGAACTTTCAGAAGAATTAGTTAGTATGCGAATTGATGCCATGCTAACCGGAATAGCAACTAAAGAGATTTTCAAAGATCTTGATGATGTTGAAATGAAGGTTAAGATTATTGGCAAGAAATCCGGTGCTATGCAGATCAAATACATGCCTTCAGGAAAGACCTGTAATGATTTGCGAGCTTATCTCAAAGAGTTTGAAATTAAAACAGGTCGCAAGGTAGATGTACTACTAGTTGACTACTTAGATTTATTAATGCCTATCAGTAAGAAAATAAGTCCAGCAGATCTGTTTATCAAAGACAAATATGTATCTGAAGAACTTAGAAATCTTGCAGTTGAAAGACAATGTATACTAGTCACCGCATCGCAGTTGAATCGTGGTGCTGTTGAAGAAGTTGAGTTTGATCACAGTCACATTTCGGGCGGACTATCTAAGATTCAAACAGCGGATAATGTGTTTGGTATCTTTACATCAAGAGCCATGCGTGAACGTGGACGTTATCAAATACAGTTAATGAAGACACGTTCAAGTAGTGGCGTTGGACAAAAGGTAGATCTCGAGTTTAACTTAGAAAGTCTAAAAATTACAGATCTTCCAGAGGACGAACAAGAATCTAACGGAGCCAGTCGCGGATCTAGTAGCATTATTGAAAGCATTAAAAATAGAACTACTGTGGCAAAAAACGTTGATTCAGAAACAGGCGAAATTACAGATCCTACACAAGGTGCAAGTTTAGGCAAAGTACGGGGACAGGTACAGTCAACTAAACTAAGAGAAATTCTTAATAGTATGAACGATGAAGAATAATCGTGTAGAACTACTCAAGTGGTTGCCAAAAGAAGGCGAAGAAAATATCGAAATAGATTGGCCCAAGGTCCACAAAACTATAGGGCTTGATCAAACCAAATGGTTACTTCAACAGCCCTTAGATGTTTGTCAACTTGTTCTGGAAAGACGCGACATGTATTGTCGTTTAGTAGCTGAGTTTTACGATGATCGTGCTCTTACTAATTACCATTTAATGTGGGCTAAATAAGGGTATGCGAGCAAAAGAATTCGTTATAGAAACAGGCATGCGTAGGATAAGTAAAGATCAAAAATCTTCTATGAAAAACGCCAGCACACTTCCCGGACTTAATCAAAGTACTGGTAGTGCCTATATGAATTATCGCATGGGTATTGCCCTAGCAGGTGCTCCAAACTATCCTACTAAAATGGAAGCGGATAATTGGATTGGCGGCGATCCTCTACTATCAACTTATACTGATGTTGAATTTGAAATGGTTAAAAAGGCAGCTCAGCAAGTTGGTGCAGGAACTATAGAAAATTGGAGCGGCAAGCGCAGTAAAGAAGTTGCTGATGTCAATAAAACCAGTCCTGTTGCCCATAAGAAAACCAATCGTTACGGAGTTTAAGGTGCGTCTTAGAGAGCTACACGAATCCAGTCAACTTGTAACTGTAAATCGCAGATTAAATCCTAAACTATGGGATGGTGATCAACTTCGTCCAGAAGTAGCAGACAAACTACGTGCAATAGCCAAAGCATTTGAAGATTTCATTGGTGTTGATATTAAGGTTATTGATTATACTATTACAGGTTCAAATGCTAATTATACATGGACTGCACATTCAGATCTAGATCTACACCTTATTGTTCCCGGCACCGCTAGTGATGAAGAACGCGAACTATTCTCAGCCAAGAAGAGTCTTTGGAGTGAACAACGAGACATTACAATCAAAGGTCTACCTGTAGAATGTTATGTGCAAGGCGAAGAAGAACCCCACCATTCTACAGGTGTATACAGTATCGCTAGAAGTAAGTGGATTGTAGAACCTAAAAAGATAAAACCGCGTGTTGACGATGCAGCCATAGAAGCTAAGAAAGACGCTCTACTACGCATGGCTGAAAACGCTCTACTCTCTAAAGACCTAGTCAAACTTAGAGCTGCCAAAGACAAAATTACACAGATGCGCAAGGCCGGCCTGGAACGTGCAGGCGAGTGGTCAGTGGAAAACCTAGTGTTTAAGATTCTACGCAATCTAGGTATTATAGATCAAATTGCAGATCGCATACAAGAACTTGAAGATAGTGAACTTAGCCTAGAGCAGGTAGAAATACTAGAAGCGCCGGGTGATGGTGCCGGTGAAGTTACCAAACGTATAGTTTTCAGTAAAGAAAATCCTCCTGGCATGCAAGATTTGTTTCGTAGCTTTGTGCAGGTCCTAACTAAACCAGATAATAAAATGAGTCCAAACGCTCTGGTAGATTACTACAACAGAATGTATGGGCTCAATAAAACCTTGCGAGATTACAGAAACTTCAGCATGAACAATGATTACGCTAGAAATGTCTTCCTAAACGCAATCGTTAAAGCACCTAATTAAACACGTTCGTAGGTAACGTCAAATATATCTTTTTTGACCACACCGTAGTCGTTTTCGCCATGGCGCACGATGATATCTTCGCCGGGATTGTAGTGCATTTTTTCACCCCAACTAGTATCAACTGTGCCCTTGTGATCTGCCGCCTTGGCCAACTTGATGATCTTTTTAGGCTGTGCTAGGCCGTTGCCTAGATCGTCTTTTAAATCTCTAAATCTTTCTGGACTAATAGGATATTCTTCTCCTTTTGGGCCAGTCATGACGTAATGACCCGCAGGATACTTGATTGGACCTTCAAGAGTATCTATAGTACCTGGTTCGTCAGCAACGCGATACTTTTCCTTGGCAGGGCGTTTAAAGGCCTTAAAAGCGCCGTCTTTGAACCAAGCATCAGAGATACCCTGACTTTCCACAAGATTAATCCATTCGCGTAGTGTGGACATATTAATCCTTTTTAGCACCAAATAAATTTAACAGACTTAAGAATAGGTTGATAAAGTCTAGATACAGAGTAAGGGCACCGCGAACTTCTGCTAGTCCTGATGATCCTTCATACTGTACTTCCTCGCGAATCTTCTGCGTGTCGTAAGCGGTGAGTCCCAGGAAGATAATGATAGCAAGTGCGCTAATGACCATACTGAAAAGGCCACTACCAATAAAAACATTAATAACACTGGCAATGATAATAGCAATAAGACCAACAAACATGAACTTGCCAACGCTGTCAAGATTCTTCTTAGTAAAATAACCATAGAAACTCATTACTCCAAATAATACCGCAGCACCCATGAAGGCGCTGACAATGCTGCCTAGATTAAAGACCACAAAAATAGTGGCAAAGCTCAATCCCATAATGGCAGCGAATCCGTGTAAGCAGGCTAGGGCCACTGACTTATCGGGATTGCTGTTTAGCACTAATGTTACACCAATTACGGCCAACAAGGGTAGGAACACAGTGACCCACTTCATGATACCCGTAAAGAAAAAGGCCATTAGTGCGGGCGAGCTGGCCACCAACATACTGGTAATCATGCTCACAATCACAGCCATGAACATGTTAGCATAGACACGGCCCATAGCTTGATTGATCTGCTCGGCGGTGCGATATCCGCCCAAAGAATATTCTAACATAGGGAAGTTTCTCCTAAAATTAATATTATACTGGTTTTTACAGCTTTGTCAAGCTCGATTGGATTCGTTGACTCGTTCCACATAACCCGTCCATGGTTGTGTAGTTCTAGCTGTGAGCTGTTCAGCCAATCTATCTGCTAATTGTTGTACTAGAGCCTGTTGATGGTGCTCAAAACGTTGGCCGCTCAATTCCATGTGTACCACTGATTCTTTAGTGATACTGTTACGAGCTTTGGGTACAAGATAGACTGTTTTCATATCAGTATTTATACAAAGTTTTTAACTACAACGGCCACGGCCAACCAAACCCATACGGTATTAAATGCCACTAGGCTGGGCAGCAGTTTTTCGTTCGATGCCCAAATTAGAGTTAAACTGGTCAGAGCAGCTAGGATATAAAACTGCCAAATTTGAATACCAAAGACTAGGCCCGGTACAATTATAATGGCCTTAGCACACCAGGAAGCTGCTTCTACCACGTTGTAAGCTCGCCAGTATTCACGAGTAAACCACATGCGATAACAGGCCACAACCTTTGACCACCCTGTGAGCAGATACACAGAACCTACAAGCAGAGTCCAAATGGCCATGGTCCACCAAAATTGATCTTGAGTCATTATAAATATCCTTATGTCATACATAATTATCATGGGAGATAGTTGGGGCGAGCCAAACTGGCGCAGACCTCAACCGGGCTTTACACCCCAAGGCCACACAGCCAGTCTACTGGCCCAGCGAGGTCACACCGTATTCAACTACTCGGAAAGCGGGCGCGGCAACATGACCAGTTGGCTCAAACTACAGACTAATCCTCCACCTCGCATGGATCACATCATTTGGTTTCACACAGAAATCGTGCGAGATATGAGCAATGACTACACAGGTCCATTACATGAGCAGCTAGACCTAGGTGCAGAACGTATCTACAGCCGTATACAGAGCATTTACACACAGTACGCAGAAGGTGTGGACATCATACTGGTAGAAGGACAAAGCCAGCGACACCAACCACTGTTTGATCACTTCTTCCCACAGCGCCGACTGATCGCCGATTGGCGAGCACAGTTACTCAATCAAACTAGTTTGCCCTACACTCCTCTACTGGCACAGATCTGCGGCACAGGTGATCCTTTTGCTCGTTGGACTGATAGCGCAGAAGAAAAAAATCACATGCTCAATGACACAGAACGAGTACTAGACCTAATGAAGGAAAGTGATCTATTCCCGGACAATGCACATCCAGGTGATCTAGCACACCAACAGCTGACCGATCAACTGTGCGAATTAATAGCCGCGAAGCGGTAACGGTAATTCACCAGCGCGAAGCGCAAGCGGTCAGCGGTTTTTCTATTCTAAATATACGCAGTTTATTATCCCTAGTACTGAGAATTAAATACAAAAATACCAGGGAGTAAAACATGCTATTTGCTCACAGAGAAATACGCCGTATACTCACAGACACATGGGATCGTCAGGGTTGGTCAGTGCCCGATGCAATAACTGACTATGAAGTACAGGTTCTCACGGACATGCTGAAAAGAATCCCTTGGCAACCAGAACCTTCATACGCTGAACGCTATATGCAGCTACGCACCACAAGGGAGTGCATAGACTTTGGCAATGTGTGTTGGTTTACTCGTGCGGTGTTTCCACAATGCATGGAACGCAGAGGTCTAACCGAACGTTACTTTACAGAACTGGGACAGTCAGCATGGGAACGAGCAGTTAAGGACACGGGCAATCCTGTGATCGAACAGATGCTGGCACATTTTGAATGGACAGCGGAAATGACCTATACAGCCATACATGCACATGGAGAGTTTCGTTCATGTTGGGAATAATCGTCACGGCATACTTGTATGTGTTGATCTTTGGCTGTGTGCTGTGGATCTCGGGATCAGAACAGTTAACAGAAGAAGTACGACGATCACTGCCTCCCCAGGATGTTGAACAGTGGCAGGAAGAACTTAGAGGTCGTCGTCTGTGGGGACAGACCCTGATATTGGTCTGCGCTATGATAGCGGTTATATATGTGATTTAGAAGGAACAGCCCAAAAGGGTCCTGCAGGGTAAAAATTTGCTGCGCAAAAAATTTTGGTGGAGTACTTTTGCTTTCAAGGTGGTGATTTGCTACCCCTACTAGCAAAGTTAGCACACACTAGCATATATAACCGGCACCACCTCTAGCACCGTGACCCCACCCGGGCCCCACCTCCTCAGTGGGCACCGGAGATGAAACAGACCATGTCAGACCTCAACTGGTCCATCTCATCATTGGCCACGTAGAAGTCAGTTTGGGGATCCCAGTACTGGCCAGCCTTGGGGTCATAGTAGAGCACACGCCCGTTAGGGTAAGCATAAGGGCCTTCTAGCCCTTTACGCTGAGTGTAGCCCTTAAGCACATCTTCTGTGCGTCCTAGTGTACGATAGCCCATTATGAGTTCTCCGGAAGGTATCGTTTCATTGCTTCTACTTGGCAGTAGACCAACAGTTCTTCAATGGCAGTAAAGTCACCATCGCGAACATCTTCTGCGATCTGATCAATCACTCGATCCCGTAAACGGATCCAATCCATGTCTGGCTGCACGTCTGCTCCTTAGTAGTATTCGTGTATTTCTACACTAGGATCTAGCTTAAGCAGTTGCTCTGCAGCCTTGTTTAGAAAGCGGAACTTGCGGTCAACTTCTGCACGGCTCAGTTCGCCATCACACGTCAAGTTCTCTGGGCTAAGACACGCATCAATCTTGCGGGCAATGGCCCTGCGATCTGCGCCGCTGTCCAGGCTCAATGCTGGTGATCCAAATAGAGCACTCCACTTGTTCTCACGTGCTACAAACTC
>Ga0129333_10003352_pt1 | contig 14976 bp, 11 predicted proteins | sample CPB6_08_DNA_FD_94474 | JGI IMG/M metagenome (GOLD analysis project Ga0129333, IMG submission 94474) | Freshwater to marine salinity gradient microbial communities from Chesapeake Bay, USA - CPBay_Sum_0.6_0.8_DNA | ecosystem: Environmental > Aquatic > Marine > Coastal | place: USA: Chesapeake...
CTCTACCTCGACGACGGACGACGCCATGTCGGAGCCATGTCCACCGGCATTCATACGCACCGCCCCACCCATCGTTCCGGGCACACCCACCATCCATTCCGCACCACACCAGCCGTCTGCAACGGTTCGGCGAGCGAACACCGGCAACTTCATTGCGCCGTCGACTGTCGCTACACATGAGTCGCCATCCACTCGATACTCAATTGCATCCCCAGCCAACGCGCCCGATGTATCGGGTACGCACAGCACAACTCCGTCAAAACCGTTGTCGCCCACCAATGTGTTGCTTCCATTTCCCAAGGCGTAGAACGGCACCGTCGAGGGAACCTGGCCAGCAAATTCACGCACTTCATCCATGGTTCTGGGTGTCACCACCAGGCGCGCCTTTCCACCAACGCGATAGGTCGTGAGTTTTCCGACTTCTCCATCAGCCTCGGCCTTGATTGAGTGTTCGTCGCACCACTTCTTCAGCGCATTCACTCCAAGTTCGATGATCGCCTCATGAGGAAAGGTCTCGACGTCACCGCAACCCATGCTCACGACGACATCACCGGAGCGCAGGTGCCTCGCGACAGCGCGCGATAACTCTCGCCGTTCCGCGACATACAGCACTGCGTCTGGCTCATGACGAGCACGGACAGCATCGGCAACGAGCTCACCCGTGACACCTGGAATCGGTGTTGTCCCAGACGCATAGATGTCCGTGATGACCACCAAGTCAGCCGCAGAAAAACAGGCACCGAATTCATTCGCCATGACGGCGATTCGGTGGTAACGATTCGGCTGAAACACTGCGACCAGGCGACCTCGGTTGGCGTAGCGCTGCGCTGCGGCCTTCAACACTGCGTGAATCTCGGTCGGCACGTGGGCGTAGTCGTCGATGAACGTCACTCCCATCGTTGAGCCACACTCCATGAACCGTCGATCCACCCCACCGAAACTCTGGAGAGCTGCTGCGGCGTCGCTGAACGAGACACCGAGTGTCGTCGCGAGTGCGATTGCACCAGCTGCATTGAGTGCGTTGTGCTCACCGAACAAGGGAATCTTCACGATGAGACTCGACGAAGTCGTCGTCAGCTGAAATGACGTGCCCGTGTCGGTGACATCGACATCAGACACCCTGAAGTCGGCACTCTCGTCCGTTCCATAAGTGACGACGCCGCGATCGACGGCGTTGATTGCCGAGAGTTGCCGAACATTCACATCATCGATGCACACCACGACCGGGCCGTTGACACGCATCAAGAATCGATCGAAGGAGTCGACGAGGCCGTCGAGAGAACCGAAGTGATCGAGATGGTCGAGGTCGATGTTCGTGAGGATGACTCCTGAAAGCGGAAGCTTGTCGTGAGTTCCGTCGCTCTCGTCTGCCTCGACGATGAGGATGTCTCCCCCCGTCCACTTCGCGCCGCGACCGGTGTCGCTCACTTCGGCGCCGATCACGTAGGAAGGCTCTCGACCCGCATCGTCAAGAATTCGCAAGAGAAGCGCGGACGTCGTGGTCTTGCCGTGAGTGCCCGACACCCCGACACTTCGTGCCTTTTCGCAGATTCGTCCGAGCATGTCTCCGCGATGAATCACCTCGATGCCGGCACGACGCGCACTCACGAGTTCGATGTTGTCCTGAGGAATCGCAGTCGAGTACACGACTGTGTCGACATTTTCCACGTGGTCCGCACTGTGCCCGATGTGCACTTGCACACCGGCTGCTTCAAGTTGATCCATGGTGTGGGAACGACGCACGTCAGATCCGCTGACACGATGGCCCATCTCTGCGAGCACGGTGGCCACGGCACTCATGCCGGGCCCACCGACACCGACCACATGGATGCGTTGAAACGACTGATTGCGACTGCCGCCGATGTCATCTGTCGAATCGAATGTCGTCCGATGCTGAGCCACGTCGTTGATGAAGCGCACCAGCCCGTCACCTCGTGATTCTTCTCCCAGTTCGCGTGCACGCATCGACATCGATGCTCGAGCTTCGGCGTCGCTGAGCAAGTGTGTGATTCGATCAAAGAGCACGTCGCTCGTCAGCTGCGCTTCATCGATGAGGTCTGCAGCCGAGTAGTCAGCGAGCCAACGGGCATTGAGTCGCTGATGGTCGTCTGCCGCCGCCGGCCACGGCACGAGCACCGAAGGAATGCCGACCGCCGCAATCTCTGCAACGGTGCTTGCACCTGCGCGTGCCACCAAGACATCGGTTGCGGCGTAGACCTCAGCGATTCGCGGTTCGTAGCCGACCGTTCGGTACCAGACACCAGACTGCACACTCTCTGCGCCCTCATTTTCGACGAAACGATCTCCACACAAGTGCAAGATGCCGACCGGTCTCTCACCGATCGTGTGTGCCTGTGCGCGACATTTCTCGACTAATGCTCGAGACACAGAGTTCAAGGCCGCGGAGCCGAGTGAGCCTCCCATGACAGTGACCAACATGATGTCTGCTGGGATGCCGAGAATGTTCCGCGCTTCATCGCGACGCGAAGAGACATCGATGGTGCGCACGTGCCGACGCACTGGAGCACCGGTGTGACGGGCGCGGGGAAGCTCTGAATCTGGAAAAGCCACTGCGCTTCCTACCGCATGTCGTGCTTGTCGTCTCGTTGCGAGACCAGGTGTGCGGTCATAACTGACACACACCAAAGGCACCCCTTGCGACACTGCCGCTCTTGCCATGGGTTCACTCGCATAGCCACCCACTGACACCACGACCTGTGGTTGCCAGCTGCGCAGCAGACGTCGAGCATGCCGAGTCGAGTTCCATAGTCGCCACACCAGGGCGAGGTTGTCGCGAATTGCACTCAAGGACAAGCTGCGGCGCAGCCCGGAGACCGGCAGAAAGACCGACTCATACGGTGTGTCCCCCATCAGTCGGGCGTCAATTCCCCGGCGACAACCGACGAAGCGGAGTCGCTCGGGACTGATGCCGGAGTCCTCGAGTGCTTCCAGAACGGCGATGGCGGGCAAGACATGGCCGCTCGTGCCACCACCTGTGACCACCGCGTACACGTCCGTGTGCAACCGAGAATCTCGCTCGTCGGTCGACTTCATGACCACCTTGTTTAGTGGATGCATGTCGGGGAGATGGCTCTCCCCGCCTACTTCATGTTGCGAGCGACGTTCAACAGCAGGCCGGCTGCCGCCATCGACACCATGAGCGACGACCCGCCATATGAGATGAAGGGCAACGTGAGACCTGTCATCGGAAGTGAGCCTGTGACGCCTCCGATATTCACGATTGCTTGAACACCGAACCATGCGGTCACTCCACCGGCGAGCAGCGCACCGTACATGTCTCGTGCGCCGAGCGCCGTCTGAACACCGAGATACACGAGTGCGATGAATCCACCGAGTACGAGAACCGTTCCGACGAGCCCCAACTCTTCAGCGATGATCGCGAAGATGAAGTCGCTGTGCGACAACGGAACATAACCCCACTTTCCAGTACCTGAACCGATGCCCACACCGGTCGGACCACCGTTGGCGATGCTGAGCAGCGACTGATACACCTGATAGCCGCGATACCCCTTTGTTCCTTCGAGGTCCAAGAACGATGTGAAGCGAGCACGTGCGGTGGTACTGGTGGCGATGACGAACACCGCACCTGCAGCGACGAATCCGCACACGTATGCCAAGTGACGCTTCGGAAGGCCGGCGATGAAACACATGAGGAGAAGAATTCCGCCAAAGATGGTGGCCGAGCCGATGTCTTTCTGGGCAAGACACATGAGCGATGCACCGCCGATGACGAGAACCACGGGAACCAAGGTGTCTTTCGCAAACTCGACACGACGATGTCGCTTGGCCAGCAGGTCGGCGCAGTACAACACGATTGCAAGTTTCAGAAACTCTGAGGGCTGGAAACGGATGACGCTCCAGCCGACCCATGCACGAGCACCATTCACCTCTTTGCCGAAGAAAGGTACGAACGCAAGGATGTTCAGACCGAAGGCGATGGCAAGTGAGAGCTTCACCAGTCCGCGCCAGATGTAATACGGCATGCGATACATGCCGAGTCCGGTCACCAGTCCGAAGAACGCCCACAACAGTTGCTTCTGGAAGAAGTACCACGCCGAGCTTCCGTCTTTGACGAGCGTGACAGACGACGACGAGAACACCATCACGAGACCGAGCAATGTCAGCATCGTCACGACCACCAGGATTCCGTAGAACACGAAAGTCGGGGGCTTCTCGGCGATCTTTCGCTTCTGCGCCAGACCAGTGCGCTGCAAAGTCCGAAGTCTCCGCTCTGCGATGCTGAGTGCCGGGGCAGGTAGATGGGTGCTCGTCATTGGGTCCCTCCACGAGTTGTCGTGATGTGGTCGTTCGAGTGTGAGAAGTGCTTCTCCACGCAAGCCACGAAGTCATCACCACGTTGTTTGTAATTTGCGTACCAGTCGTAGCTCGTGCAGCCGGGCGAAAGAAGTACAGAAACTCCTGGCACGGCCAACATTGCTGCTTGCGCCACCGCTGTCTCCATCGAGTCTGCACGCACGACAGTGCACACGCCGGTGAATGCATCGACGATGGCATCTTGCGAAGCACCAATCGCGACGACACCTTGCATTCGATGCGGTTCGCTCGCAAGTTGCGACAAGTCGAGTTCTTTGTTCTTTCCGCCAGCGATGAGCACCACACGGTCGAAAGCACGTATGGCCGTGAGAGCCGCGTGCGGACTCGTGGCTTTCGAGTCGTCGAACCAAGCAGAACCCTTGAACTCGCCGACGTGCTCGATGCGATGTGAAGCAGGTTGAAAATTCGCAAGAGCACCTTCGATGTGACTGACGGAAACCAAACCGCGCTCCAGCACCGCAGCACACGCTGCAAGCGAATTGGTGATGTCGTGCGGCATGGAGCGCCACATCGACGCGACAGATGCAAACGGCCCTCCAGGGCCGACAAGACTTCCTGCTTCGACTCGATAGTCACCGTCGATTAATCCGAATGTACGAATGTGATGATCGCGTGACCTCGCGTATCCCTCGATGAGCGCGTCGCCGAACGGGAGGACAGCGACATCGCTAGAGCGGTCATGGCTCCAAATTCGTGCCTTTGTCGCCGAGTAGGCCTCGAATGAACCGTGCCAATCGAGATGGTCGGGAGCGATGTTCAACCAGATCGATGCATCTGCGCGAAAACATTGCGTGAATGCAAGTCGAAAACTCGAGCATTCAACCACGAAGGCATCGACATCTTCGTTGACTGCCGCGATGAACGGAACATCGGTGTTACCGACTTCGGCGCAACTCTTTCCGGACTCTCTGATGAGAGCAGCAACCAACATCGTCGTGGTCGTCTTGCCATCGGTTCCAGTGACCGCCACGATCGGTCGCGGGCCATCTGGGCGAGCCTGCTCCCACTCGTATGCGATGTCGATCTCACTGCGAATTGCGATTCCGCGACGATGCGCCTCGACGATGACCGGGTGATTCGGAGCAATGCCAGGCGCCGGCACCAGCGCATCAGCGCCGCGAAGCACGGACTCGACGCCGCGAGCATCATCGGCGGCGTGCAGAGGTGAGTCGATCGCATCCGCCAACGCCACCATGTCGTCTGTGATGGAGTCGTCACCGAGGCGCACACCGATACCGCGCTCGGCAAAGGCCTTGGCGGCAGCGACGCCGGCCACACCGAGCCCGTACACAGACACCGTTCTCATCGACCGACTTCCAACGCACTCATGTTGGTGAAGTCGGCGATGAACAATCCGACAGCGGCAGCCACACAGATTCCGGAGATGATCCAGAAACGGATGATCACGGTAGTCTCTGGCCAACCAAGAAGTTCGAAGTGGTGATGAATCGGCGTCATGCGGAAGAATCGTCGTGTGCGTCCCGATGCCTTGAAGATGGTCATCTGAATCGCGACAGAACCGGCCTCCATCACATTCAAGCCACAGATAAGTATCAGCAGTAAGTGCGTGTTCGTCGTGACAGCCAGTAAGCCGAGTGCGGCTCCGAGACCAAGAGCTCCGACATCACCCATGAAGATGCGGGCAGGCGCTGCGTTCCACCAGAGAAACCCACCACAAGCGCCAGCGAATGCAATGGAGAACACTGCAAGATCGAGTGGATTGACCAGGTGATACAAGTCGGGGTTACGGAAGGCCCAGTACGCGATGACCGTGAACGCAAGAAAGCCAAACGTTGCCGACCCCGCAGCGAGACCATCAAGACCGTCCGTCACATTCACCGCGTTCGTCGTGGCCCACACCATGAGAGATGTCCACACCACCCATAATGCAGCCGGCAACTCGATTCCTGGAAAGTCGAATCGGGTGAACGACAACGTTTCAGAGACGTTTGTGGCGAACATGAGCCACGTCATCGTGAGGACGACGAGACCGAAGGTGATGTATCCCTTTCGCTTCCAGAAGATGCCACGGTTATGCGCCTTGCGCACCTTGAGAAAGTCGTCAAGAAAACCCATCAGCGCCAGCAACAGGACACCAGCCCACATGATGAGTGCTTGATTGGAGAACGGAAGACCGCGACGTACGTGAGCAACTAGCCAACCGCTGAACGCAGCGACGATGATTGCTGCACCGCCCATCGTCGGAGTGCCTTGTTTCGGACTGTGATGCACAGGGCCGTGATCTTCTTTGCCGAGAATCGGCTGACCGACGCCGAGTCGGGCAAAGAGTTGCATGAGGGCACGCGAGCCGAGCAACGAGAGCAACATCGACACGACACCGGCGATGAGAACAGCGATCATGCGGGCCTGACCAGCCTTTGAATCACTTCTCGTGCGACCACCGCATCGTCGAAGTCCCTCATCTCGCCGGCAATTTCTTGCTGCGACTCGTGTCCACGACCTGCGATCACGACCATGTCTCCTGGTTCAGCCATCGTGATCGCATGTTCGATGGCTGCTCTACGGTCGACGACTCTTGAGACCTTCGGCCGCGAAACATCGTCGACGCCGACAATGATGTCGTCGATAATTGCCGCGGCATCTTCGTGACGAGGGTTGTCCGATGTCACCACGACGACGTCTGCGTGGGTCACAGCAATTGCCCCCATAACCGGGCGCTTTCCAGCATCGCGGTCGCCACCACAGCCAAATACCACGATGAGTCGCTTGCCGTGCTCGGTAGCCACCGATGTGAGGAGGCGCTCGAGCGCTTCAGGGGTGTGCGCATAATCAATGACGACATGCACACCAGCCGTGGTGGAGATGTACTCGAATCTTCCTTTGACCGGTCGAAGTGATGCCAAACCTTCGCGAATCTCCTCGAGCGAGAAGCCCAGCTCTCGGGCCGTGACACAGGCCGCCAGCGCATTGTCCACGTTGAAGTCACCACCGATTGGCACATTGATGGTGGTGCCTTGCCACGAGAACGACAGCGACTCGGCCGACACGCGAACATTGTCGATGTCTTTACGCGAATAGGTCGAAGCTCCACCGGCGCGGGAGTCGATGAGCAACCTTCCGTGGACATCATCGGCGTTGACGACGGCGATGTCGGAGAAGTCCTCGATGAAGAGTCGAGCCTTCGCAGCAAAATAACGCTCCGTGGTCTCGTGGTAGTCGAGGTGGTCGCGTCCGAGATTGGTGAACACCACCGCACCGAATCGTGTTCCGTCGACGCGATGTTGGTCGAGCGCGTGAGAGGACACCTCCATCGCGACATAGGAGACATCGTCGGTGAGCGAATCGGCGAAGAACCTTTGAAGATCGGGCGCTTCCGGTGTCGTCCGCGAACCGGTGAGAGTACCGAGAACTTCCGTGCGATGACCAGCACTCGCGAAAATAGAAGCGAGCATTGCGGTCGTCGTGGTCTTTCCATTCGTCCCTGTCACTCCGACCACGCACATGCGAGTGCTCGGCTTTCCGAAGAGCTCTGAACTCAGTGGCCCCATCGCAATTCGTACATCCGGAACGACAATCTGCGGTACCGAATCATCGACACCGTGAACTTCGCGCTCTACCAGCAGAGCTGTAGCACCCTGCGCAACCGCATCGCGAGCAAAGTCGTGCCCGTCGACTTCTGAACCAGGTACGCAACAGAAAAGATCACCTGGCATGGCTTTGCGCGAGTCAAGAGACACACCGCTCACCACAACGTCGGGTTCACCGACTATGTGCGCCTCTGCGAGCGCAGATCGAGACACGAGTTCGCCGACTGAGCATGAGACTTGAGCATGTCGTTCCATCACGATGACATCCATGCTCTCTCAGTGCCCGCTCTTTGCATCGGCAGGGCAACCTGTTCCAACTCCGGTGGGGGTGATGTCCAGTTCCTGAATGGCGACGTTTGCCAATCGAGAGAACACCGGTGCAGCGGCCGTTCCACCGAAACGGTCACGTGAGGAGCCGTCTGGTTCGTCGATGCTCACGAGCATCGTGATCTTCGGGTCATCAGCAGGGAAATATCCGACGAACGATGCGAAGTACTTTCGACCACCGGTAGCGGTCGTGTAGGTGCCGTTGTCCTGCGCTTTGTAACCGGTTCCGGTCTTGCCAGCGACTGTCATTCCCTTCACCTGCGCCAAGGTCGCCGTACCAGAGCACACAACGTCTTTCATGATCGATGTCATCGTCGTCGCGACTTCGGGCTTCAACACCGGACGTGTCGCTGCGGCATTAGTTTCCTTCAATTGTCCTTCGGCATCGATCGTTGCCTTGACGAGTCGCGGCGCCACGTACGTACCGCTATTCGCAACGACATTCACACCGGCGACGAGTTGCAGTGGAGTTGCTGCGTACCCATACCCGTAGGTGACGGTCTTCTTCTCCGTACCGAACCACTTACGCGTCGACTTCAAAATGCCTTTGCTTTCACCCGGGTACTCGAGACCCGTCGTCGCACCGAAACCGAATGCTCGCAAGTACGCATGCATTTGCTCAGGCTGAATAGTTCCGCCGGTGATCACAGTTCCGAGGTTCGAACTCTCTCTCAAGATCTCTCTTACGGTCATCTTCATCGTCGGGTGGGGATAAGCGTCTCTGATGACGAAACCGTCTTCGCGAAGGACACCTGGCACCATGAACTCCGTCGAATCAGTCACCTTGCCCTCATTGAGAGCCGCACTGACGCTGAAGACCTTGGCGACCGACCCGGGCTCGTGTGCTTCGACAGCAGCGAAGTTGCCAGTCGCGAGTTCGGCCTGTCCGTCTTCTTTACGACGAACATTTGACATCGCGTAGATGTCACCCGTGCGAGAGTCCATCATGATGACGGTGCCTGCTCGCGCTTTGAGTTGATCGACTCTCTGAAGCAGGGCCTGGTCAACTTGGAACTGAATTGACTTGTCGATGGTGAGCACGAGGTCTGAACCCGTCTGCGGGTCAGTGATCAGCGAACCAGTTCCGGAGATCGAGTTGCCCTTGTTGTCTCGTTGGCGAACTGCCTTGCCATCGACTCCCGCGAGCAATTCGTTGTACTGCTGCTCGAGTCCAGAGATTCCCAATCCGTCGGGGTCGGTGCGACCGATGACGGCGCCTGCCACCCCACTTTCCACCACGCGCGCCGGTTCGGTGTATGACGACACGCCCGTCAGTCCAAGGTCAAGAACTGCTTTTGCGCGATCCTTGTCGATTTGTCGGGCGATATAGACGAAGTTTCCTTCTCGCTTGCTGAGTGCCGCGACGATGCGGTCGTGCTCCGCCACTGACAACTGCAGAATTGACGTCACTGCGGCGGCAGTCCCGATCGGATCGAGCACGAGTTGTGGATCGGCAAACACCGTGGTCGTCGGAACCGAGAGCGCAATCTCGTTCCCGTTTCGGTCAAAGATCACACCGCGATCTGCTCGAATGATGGTGGTTCGTGTGCGTTGATTGATGCTCGCAGCGTGATAGCCGTCACGGCGGACGGTTTGCAACAAGCCCACCCAAACAGCAAGCAACAACAAGGCGAACACGATGCCGAGAACCGCAAACGACAGACGCTTTCGAATTCGTTGGTCCACGTCATAGGAAGTTTGCTTCTGTGCCGCTTGTACGGCACGCTGCCTGAATTGCTCGGACTGTCGGATCAACCGCTCTCTCGTCGACCGAGGCGCGCGCGATCGGCCACCATCGCGACGACCGGATCGACTACCGCTACGTGTCTCATCGGCACGTGTGCGTCCTGTCGACCGCCCGCCTTCGACTGGTCGGCGAGAAGAGGCTCCTCGTCGGTCATCCACATCGTCTCGAACCGAGGTTCGCTGCCGGCTCGACGGGCGTTGCTTGCTTGCCATGCGCGACGTTGAAGAACCATGACTGCGTGTGCGTCTCTGCACCTGACCCGAGGCGACACCTTTCGATGACCGTTGCTGTGAGTCACGTGAGGTTCTCTCGCTCATCGACCCGGTCCCACTTGTCGCTTGATACGGCCGAAATCGTCGAGCTTTGACTCTTTGGTGCTGGCGATGTCTTCGTCTATCTTCCCCACCGACGCAGCCACTTCGGCAGCGACCTCTGCAGGTATCTCGACGACTTTCATGCCGACTGCAGGCACCATGCCGAAACTGCGCGCCTTTTCGAGCAACACCGAGGGTGACTGAAGCAGTGCTCGTTCAGCGCGAAGCTCGTCATAGTGCGCCCGCGCACGGACGATGTCCCTGTTCAACTCATCGAGCCGCATCTGTTCTTGCGCCATGTATGCACGCAGCGCGACGACTGCAAACATGAGCCCGAAGAACATGATGACCGCAGTTATCACGCGACCAACTGTTTGGCGTTGCGCCGCAGGAACGAGTGAGAGCTCTGGTCGCTCGACAGCCTCCGTCGAACGAGCGCGACGTGTGGTGTCAGTGCGACGTGCCGCGTCGGTGCGAAGTGCGACTGCCATGGTCAGACCACTTCTCCGGCTAGACGCTCGATGACGCGCAACTTGGCTGATCGTGATCGTGGGTTCGACAGTTGCTCAGATTTCGTAGCTTCGCGTGGAGCACGGATGGCTTTCGCCACCGGATGTGCTCCGCAACCACATGGCAGACCGGGTGGGCAGGCGCATCCCCCTGTGACCGCATGACGGAATGTCCGCTTCACGATGCGGTCTTCCCCCGAGTGATACGTGAGTACCGCCAGTCGTGCTCCCGGTTCGAGAAGTTCGATTGTTGCCTCGAGAGACGACTCCAGGATCTCAAGTTCACTGTTGACGGCAATTCGAATCGCCTGGAAAGTGCGCTTTGCCGGGTGGCCACCACGGCGACGCGCGGCAGCGGGTATCGCCATGGTGACCACATCGGCCAGCTGAACGGTCCTCTCGATCGGACGAGCAGCGATCATCGCCCGTGCCACTCGTGCCGCGAACTTTTCGTCGGCATAGTCCTGCAACATGCGGACCAAGTCCTCGAAGCTCCACTCATTGACGATGTCGAATGCGCTCACGGACTGCGAACGATCCATACGCATATCAAGTGGTGCATCGTGTCGATACGAGAACCCGCGCTCTGCCACATCGAATTGCGGTGATGACACACCGAGATCGAACAGGGCGCCGACAATCGTCGTCGCACCGGCATCGGCCACCATGTCTGCGATGCGGTCGAAGCGGGCGTGCCGGAGGGTTGCACGCCCGCTCATAGACCCCAGCGCCTTGGTGGCAGCACGAAGTGCGTCTTGGTCTCGATCGATGCCAAGCAATTGCATTGATGAATGACGGTGAAGCAATGCCGAGGCGTGGCCGGCACCGCCAAGCGTTGCGTCGACAAAAAGGCCAGGAGCCATGTCAGCAAACACCGACAACAACTCATCGAGCATCACCGGCTGATGTTCGAAACGTGCGCCAGGTTCACCAGCACCCAATTGACTGGACGTCATCACGTGCGCTCCACGGCGAGCGTGCACCTGCGCGGCACCGTGCACGTCGCTCCAGATGTTCGGCAGTTCCCCGGATGACAAGTGCCGTCGGGATGTCTCCCCGAGTCGGCGACGATGACAGCGGGCGGAGTTGGGGCTAGCCACCGCGCCATCCGGAGAACTGCCGAGCACCGAGAGTGCGCGACAGGTGAGGTCGAAACGATTGATGTCGAGAATGGTCGAGAAGAAATGTGGTTCTGCTTGGGTGTGCGAGCTGCGATCATCGGCGATCACGCGTCCGCTCCTGCGATCTGCTGCGTGCCCACTTCCGTGATTCGCTCGTGGCGCTCCGGGTCCCAGATCTCGACGCGGTCGAGCGAGCCAGCGACGATGACACGAGAGTTGAGCGCCAGGCCGGCATATGTGCGCAACTTTTCGTCGAGGTTGATGCGACCCTGCGCATCGACAGTCACTTCGAGGGTGTTGGCTGCGAGCGCACGTTGTTGGTTGCGATCGATCTCGCCGGCACGCACCTTCTGCATCAACTCTTGTGCGACTTGATCAAAGGCCTCAGCGGTCAGCACATCGACGCACTTGCCCTGGCCGAAAGCGAGATAACAGCGGGGCTCAAGGCGCGGGCGGAACGCAGCGGGCAATGCGAGTCGACCCTTGGGGTCCAACTGCCGCTCGTGCACTCCAACAAACACGGGTTTCTCCGCTCCCACCGGGAGACGCCCTGTCTCCCCCCACGCAGAACATTATCCCCACTTTTCCCCACTGTCAACCATTTCGCCCCACCTTCGACCACTTATCCCCCCACCGCACCCCACAGGTGCCCGACCCACCTCCCCATTGACGCCACGCCTCACGAAGTGAGCCCACATGCCCATGAGATTCGAGAATGTCCGTGCGAACACGTGTCCGTCGAACCGATGACGAGCTGCACTAGACAGACAGCGTGATTTCAAGGGTCGTCGCAACGCTCGCATCGCTCCTCACAGGTCTGTGGCGCCTTGCCACTCACCATCGAATCTGGTCGTTGACGCACGTTGCTGGTGCAGTGGTTGTTGTTGCGCTAGGTGCATACATCGGGTTCGCGCCCGGCTTCATCGCACTGCTCGCCGTCTACCTCATCGCGCACGTTCTCGTCGTCCGGAAGATCAGTTCCAATTTCTCCATGTCGGTCTCGAGCTCGGCGCTTGTCGTGTCGTCGGCCGTGACAGTGATCGTGCTCGGGCTCGCAATTCAGACTGTTCCATATGGTCGCTCACACGCTCAAGGACCTGTCACCGGCGAGCCGCAGTGGGCCGATGAAGAAACGCGCAACTTGATGGTTAGGGCATGTTTTGGTTGTCACTCAAACCAGGTCGAATATCCGTCATATGCATCTGTCGCGCCGATCTCGTGGATGGTGCAGAGTCACATCGATGAAGGCCGGGAGGCAGTGAACTACTCGGAATTTGCCACAGACCCAGGAGACGCCGAGGAGTCATTCGAAGTCGTCAAAGAAGGCTCGATGCCCCCGGCTTACTACACCCGCTTCGGCCTACACCCAGAAGCCCGGTTGTCTCCCGATGAGATGGAGACTCTCTTGAACGGCCTTCGCAACACGCCTGGGCTCACCGAGAATGGCGACTAATGGGCATCGAGCTCACGGCGAAGATTTTCGACAAGATCTTCGGCACTCACATCGACACTTCGCACCGCGAGTTCGTTCGTTGCCGTTGCGATGGCCACGTCCGTCAAGTGTCCGCTCCACTCCTGCGGCTTCCACTTCCGATACAGGATGCATTGGAACCGCGCGCCGATGCGTCCGCGACGCTGACTGATGCCCACCACTTTCATGTGATCCTTCGCTGCGAAGAAGAAGACCTCGCCCGGAGCCGCCGAAGCGAAACACACCGCCGCCCCGATCTCACCACGCACCATGTCACCCGTGTACACACCTATGTCCGTCATGTCGCACGCAGTGAGTGCCGCGACAAAAGCGTTACCCAACCACAACGAGCTCCGAGCCACGTCATCGACCCACAGCGAATCGTCTCGCGGAATCACGACGTCGATCCACAATGAATGCTCTGGATGCACGAACACCACTCCACCGCCTGTGCGCCTCTGACAGATGTCGACACCCTCTGCCGCTGCAGTCTGGGCATTGACGAGGGTCGATGACTGAGTAGAACCAAGTACCAGCGCGGGCGAAGTCGGCACCATCACATGTATTGAGCGACCTTCTGGCAGGTCAAGTGCGTGTAGATCACCAGCAGTTCCCCTGCGACTTGCAACGTGCCATGCGGAATCACGTGCAGGAAGAGACGATTCGGTGCCCATCGGTTGGTTACGCCTACGTCAACTGGCGTGGGCCAGATAGGGCTTCCACGCCTCGGGCACTCGCCCGACGGCAAACGTGATCCACGACAACTCCCGCGGCGCGAGTGGCAAGACATTCAATGCCATACCCGCTTCTTCGGGCGTGCGATCACGCTTTCGAAGATTGCACGAGCGACACGCTGCAATGACGTTGTCCCAGGTGTGCTTGCCCCCACGCGAACGCGGGATGACATGGTCGATACTGTCTGCGTGCCCTCCGCAATATGCACACTGATGATTGTCGCGCGCGAACACTGCGCGTCTCGACAATGCAGTGCTGCGATGGAAAGGCACCTTCACCATGTAACGCAATCTGATGACAGTGGGTGCGGGCACATTGATGCGTTCCGACCTGACCGGCACTCCTTCATCTTCGATGATCTCTGCTTTTTCACACAGCACAAGACACACGGCACGCCGGGCAGAGACGATGCTGAGCGGTTCGTACGTCGCATTGAGTACGAGCGCGCTCCTCATGGTCACCTACCGTTTGTCCGTTCCCAGTCGCGACACCATCTCAGATAGTTCACCACATCACTCGCACGTGGCGCTTCTGGTTCCCCCGCGGGCGTGCCGTACTGGGTTTCGAGCCTGAATCGCAGATACGGGGCGGCCGGGACAGGCAGAAAGGGTCTCTTGCGCCACCAACCATTCGGGGCAAGTCGAATCACCTGTCGAACTGCCACGGGCCACAGTGACGGCCGAGACATGACTGCCATGACCACCGCCACTCTTCCGCTTCTCGACTGCATCACCATGTCATCTCCTGCTTCGACTTCATCTCCGGCTTCGACTTCATCTCCGGCTTCGACTTCATCTCCGGCTTCGACTTCATCTCCGGCTTCGACTGAGGGGCAAGTGAAATGAAGA
>Ga0129333_10003354_pt1 | contig 14971 bp, 27 predicted proteins | sample CPB6_08_DNA_FD_94474 | JGI IMG/M metagenome (GOLD analysis project Ga0129333, IMG submission 94474) | Freshwater to marine salinity gradient microbial communities from Chesapeake Bay, USA - CPBay_Sum_0.6_0.8_DNA | ecosystem: Environmental > Aquatic > Marine > Coastal | place: USA: Chesapeake...
AACTACAAAGATCAATGAGTAAACTTTCCTTTGAATCTGGAACTTCATTTCCAGTTTGCGACAGTATTCGTCTTGAACTCATGAGGAATGAGATCAGGGAAATTTCCGAAAGAAATGAAAAGGCTCATCAGTATGATCACGATTATCACCTTTCGCATTGCTTGGATCAGGTTCTGGAACTTCTGGATGAATACATAGACTATGATCCTACTCCACAATTTTTGTATGATAATTCTGGCGGTGAGCCGCCCGTAACTTTTGAAGAAATGCAGGAAAACGCTCGTCAGGAAAAACTTGAGGCATGGCAATGATCACTGAAAGCGACATTTCTAAATCACTGGCTGCAACTTATATTGCATACAGGAATGGTGGGCGAGACAGGGAAAAATTGACTCGTGAGCAACTTGCTACGGCATTTATTCTTGAGTCGGAACTTCTTTTGACGGCCGTTTATTACTTTGCTGATAAAATTTCAAATCTAGAGCCTGGTACACAGGTTGACTTTGTTAGCTCACCCGCCGCAATTATTGACAGCGTGGACTTTGGGGAAATCGCTGAAATTATTGATGTGTTCCTGAAAAGTCGAGTCAGGGATGCAAATACTGCTATCAACGTACTCGATAATGGCGCTGAGTAAAAAAGAAAAGCTAACGCTTTTAGCTGCAATCAGCTTTTTTCACAACATCGGTGAAAACTACGTTGACGTAGTAAAAAATGGCACAAAAGAGGAAAACAAGGCTGCGTGGAAAGAAGCACGCAAGATCTGCAAGGAATTGCACGCTCGCATCAAATCACAGCTCTAGGTATTCAAATGGCTTGGACTATTTATTGGGACAACGGTATTGATTGCGGAACCTTTGGGCAATTTACTTTTCAATCAGAGGATGAAGCAATCTCCTGCGCAGATTCAATTACAAAAGACTACATAGCTGAAGGAATTTGGGACGAATCTGGTTTTGCCGAAGCAATATTGATTGAAGAAGAAATAGTAAATGGCGAAGCTGATTCAATAGTTGAGCAATCGTATGAATACTTTGATCGTTACATTGCTGGAGATAGATAAGTGATTACTTAGTTTTGATTAAGTAACCGTGGACGGAAATCCCGGCCACGCTTTCAGAGGCGTCAGATCTATTCCGGCGCCTCGATTATTTGCCCCTCAGCCCCGCCAGAATCGCCCGCAGCTGGCCTTTCCGGCCCCGCCCGAACCTTTCCCCGGCGCAGAAAACAAGCCCGCTACAGAGCCTTCTGTGCGCTAGGTATTTGTACGCACTTTCAAAGTATTCATGAGTTCAAAGTCTTTTTCTCTTCGCATGGCTGATATTCTCGCTGTGCAAAATAAATCAAAAACTTGCGTTTATTGGAACAATCGCTATCTTTATACAAGAGCTGGATTTAGGATTTGTGGGGCGTGTTGTGCGAAGTATCGAGAAAAGTTTGCGCTTGACAAATATTGGCGTGTTCATGAAGACAAGATCAATACGTCGCAACATTTTCTAAAATGCACTTGTTGTTTGTCAAAAATCCCTTGCGTCGATGAGCGAATTTGATGATTGTGAATCAATCGTCTCGCTAGACTTTTGGCATGTAGCAGAGTCTTGTCGTGGCGCCACGCAAATCTTCGGACCCGGAAAGAAGCGCTGAATACTACAGAGAAAATAGCGAGGCGAGAAAAAAGAAAAACGCTTATCAACGCAAACGCAATAAATCTAAGGCGAATAAAAAGTATCGCGCTGAGCTGAATCAAGAGCGCAGGAAGCGTGGAATTTATGGCGAGGGCGGAAATGATGTGTCACACAAAAAAGACGGCAAGGTCACTCTTGAATCTCCCAAGCGGAATCGTGCAAGAAATGGCGCAAATGGTAGATCGACTAAAAAATAAAATTGCATTTGAAAATAACTTGACAAGTAGCCGCTGACGCTGTATAATGTATGGGTGCAGGGGAAGCTCTGCCGTTTTTCACTTCTCAGAAAAAATGAAGATTAAGCAAATTCAAGAGTTCAAGCTTTTTGATCGGCGCAGCAAAGAATTGCGTATCGTTCGTTTTCATCGCATCTGGTGGGGTGCATTTGAGGGATGTTTTCGGATGGAGCTAACAAATCAGAAAGGTGAAATGTTAAACGCAAAGCCTTGCACGGAAGAATACGCTGAACATTATCTGCGGCGTGCATTGAAAGAATTGCCTTCCGAAGATGTTGAAATTACAAAGTTTGAACCCGTTGATGTTTCTCGCCCGCCAGTCTCTAACTATTTCTGATCGTTAATCTTCAACCAAAAATCATGAAACTCACTTACGCTACTTGTCAGGAAATTCTCGCTAAGCGTGACTCCAAAAAACTTGCAAACAACACTTATCTCTATCGCAGCGATAATGTATTTTGCGTCAAGCTGCACAATACTGATGTCATTACTATTCATGATGACAACACGCAAACTTTGCGCTCAGGTGATTATCTCACCAAAACGACAAAAGATCGCCTGAATAGTTTTTCGTTCGCACAACTCTTTCAGGAACGCGGATTGTGGTTCTTGCAGCAAGAATCAAACAAGATTCCTTTCTTTGAGGGGATCAGGGTTAATTTGTTCGGTGAGGTTGTTTCGTCGGAAAAAGAAATTCCCGACATGAGTGGATTGCTTGCAAGAAAGACAATCCTTGACAGAAAAATCAAAAAATATATTGAGGGATTTGTGAAAGATGCGGTCGAGAATGGTCTGGGTACGCCTGAACTTGGTGACTGTCTTTGTTGTCAGGTGTATGCACAAAATTCTGACAAGATCGCAGAACACGATTTTAAGCATATTTTCTCGCATATCGAAGAAGGTTACTACGTGCGGTCTTTCTTGCTAATGGCAATCAAGAGTCGTGGTTATGGAAATGTTGGATGTATCTGGAATTGGTACACAGACAAAATTGCACACGGCGATGGAGATTGCCTGCGGGAAGAACTTCGCTCGTTCTTCAAGAAATACAAGAGCAAACTTCTGAAGTTTGTCGAGTGAGAAAATAACTTGACAGATAGTGGCTGAGCTGCTATAATGAACCCATGCGAGAGAGGTAGTTTCTTTTCTCTCGCATTCTCAAACTTTTCACAAACAGAAAATTATGCAAACTCAAGTCAATCACAAGGACGGGTCAGTTACACCCATTTGGATTATTTACGCAGACGAAGCTCAATGTAGGGAATGGAACACTTCTGAGGGTCTCGGACTTTACGAAGGCGACGAAACTTACGAGCCCGGTTTTTATTGGGCGGTCTGTCATCCGGGTTGTATCCCTGACTCAGATTTTTACGGCCCGCACGAAACTGAAGAATTGGCGGAAAAAGACGCTGAAGAATTTCTTACCGCACACGACTGCCCCTTTTGATCATGGAAATCTTTGACGGCTATCAGTTTCGACAAATGGTTGAAGCTTTTGGGTTTGACACTAAATGCTCAGTTTCACCGCCTGAGTGGTATTTAACTCTTGGAGATAAAACAATTTATCTCAACTGGGAACTCCCTACCAAGGAAATGATTAATCTTTTTCTCGAAAAAGGCAACAGCTTTTCTCTTGATTTCTTTGTTAGTGATCTTGACCTTGCGGGGATTAATTTTGGGATTGCAGATTATGCGCCTTGGGTTCCTTTTGAAATGGTCGATTTTTGGGAGTTTGCCGAAATCATGAAACGCTGCGAAATGTGGCACGTTCGCTGCATGTTGCACGTTCAAGATTCCCCTCACACTCCCAGACTTTTCGACTAATCAAACTTAGCCATGAAAAATCTAATCTCCGATCACGCTGAATTCTTTCAAGCAGTGTCAGCTGTTTTGCTGGGCTCGATTATTGGGTTTAGTTCTACGCATTTCATACAAAAGAAAATCAATGAGCATGTGCAAAATACATGCGAGAAAAAGATTATTTCGATCAAAATGTTATTCACAACGGAGTCTCTTTATTGCGTTGACTGAAGAGATTAAAAATTGTTTTACAGCTTGCCTTTCGCTTGCTGATCTGTCAAAATTTCAACGCTCGGGATTTTTGCTCGGGCGTTTTTCAACTTCACCCAAAGATCATGAAAGTTACTGTTCGCAAATTCACAGAAAGAAACATGGATTTCTTCAGGATTACTATGCCGGACGGACAAAAAACTTATTGCCGTTCGCTTTCTGGCGAGTTTGACAAAAGGACGCAGAGTGCAGCAAGAGACATCATTGACCTTACTTTTAACGTTCGCCCGAGCAGTGTTCGGTTTGAGATTGATTGATGTTTACGAAAAAAGATTTCACTGCGGGAAAGTGTAACGAGGATGAATATTATTCTCAGTTTGTAACTAAGGAAGTTATTGATGTTATTCGTCGATCAACTACTTACAAACACATAATGCAAGCAAGAGATAAAAAAGATTTCTTTGATTTAGATTTGCACCAGTGGGATTTTATCACTGGCGCGATTCTTTGTCTTATCGGTAGAGAAGCTTTCAAGGAGCGTGGAGATTATGTTTCTCAGGTCGGTTTAGTGTGTATTGCAAAGGCTGCAGCAAGGAAAATAGTTCAACGTGTTTGAAAATAACTTGACAAGTGGGGCTTGAGGTGTTATAATGTATCCATGCGAGGGAGAGAAAGTATCTTTCCCTCGCGCTTCACAAAATCTCATCTTTCAAAAAATGACTACCTACCAGACTATTTTGTTTCGCTTCAACGGTCCCAATAAAGTTTTGGCTCGCGGTTTGACTCTTGAGCAAGCGCAAGAAGTTTGCCGTGACCCGAACACTTCTAGCAAGACTTGCGAAAAAGCTTCCTGTTTCAAAAGGTGGGGCGACGGCCCTTGGTTTGTCGGTTACGACGAAGACTGATTCACTCGCAAACTTAATCTTCTAGAAAAATGCACCCTCAAAAAAAAGCTGTTTCGTCGCTGCTGTTTAAGTTTCAGAAACACGGTTTTGTTATTGACTCTGTGTTTGATGGCTTTGAAATCATTATCACTAGATACGCAAAGAAAACCGATGCTCGCAGTGATGCCGTATCTGTAATTTGCAGCGTTGATGAGTCTTGGGTCAAGATACAAAATGATCGGGGCGAGCGTGCAATTTTATTTGTTGTCTTGGGAAATGATGATTCAGAAATTCTTTGCGACTATTCTTGTTCTAGCAAAGAATTGATGCAAAGCATAGAAGTTGTTGCTGAAGAGTTCTATCAGCAATGGGAAAAAACCTAACTGTTTAATTCATTATTTCTCAACTCTGATTTTTATTCACTGAAAACACAATGTCTTACACTCAATTTGTTGCAACTGCTTCCTGCACTGTTGTTGATGGATTCAATCTGGAATCTTATCTAAATGCAATCTCTGAACGTTGCGTAAAAGGACAAAACTTCATCTTTGACTTTTATGGTGAAGAGAATGGTAAAGTTGACATAGATTTCTCTCAGTATGTTCGAAAGCAAAATGAAAAAATCTTGATTGAATGCGACACTGAAGAAAGTAATGGTAACAGTGAAGTTTGGGAATGGTTGCTCGATCAATTCGTTCCTGTAATGATTTCCGGTCTAATGGAAATTAAATCTGCAACGATTGATTCACGTTCAGGTGTTGATGTGAATGTTTTTTATCTCACAAAAACTGGTTATGTGATTACCACGGAACAATTACTTGAGAACTACAAGAGTAACGTCACTGAAAAATTCTATCAACAGTTGGACAAAAACTAATGACTGATTTCGTTTGGACTGATTATTCACGAGGTTTTCGCGGGGGCGAATTTACTTCCGACCCGATTGTTGTTTTTGATGAGGATGGCGAAACTTGCACTCTTGCATTTACTGTCAAAGAATACACTTCCGAAGAAACTGATTTCTTTGGCGTAGAGACTGCAAAGTGGCACATCGAGGTAGAAATTGTAGACAAGAAAAAGATTGGCGATCTGCAAGAATACGAGACAGCAGTTATTTATGGGCTCGGTGATGATTTCTCCCGAGCTGACTTTGCTAAAGAGTATGCACAATTTGTTGTGCAGTCTTACAAAATTCACCAGTCGCTAGCAGTTATGCCGGTGGCTATTCTTGACGGCTATCAGTAATTTTTAATCATGGACAGAAAAGCAATCATCGCCAAAATTCAGGCGATGCTCAAACTTCAAGAGCAAACTTCTTTTGAGGGCGAAGCAAGTGCAGCTGCTGCGCTAATTGACAAGCTCTGTAAACAAAATGAAATCACGCTTGAAGAAGCCACAGCGACACAAATTCTTGATGAATCAATCAAAGATTTCAAGCGTATAGATCAAAGCTATGCGCTAATTGTTGGGGCGGTTGCAGATTTCTATGACGCAAAAGCTTATTTGCAACACTCTTCAAGTGGCAAGTCACTGAAAGTTATTGGGTCGGAGGCTCAACAAATTCAAGTTCAACTTTATTCGGAGTTCCTTATGGAAGTCATGGATAGAGAATGCAAACTTGCATACGAGGGTGAAAAGCTTCTCGCTGAGCTAACTGATAAAGAGATCAGCAGAAGCTTTATCTTTAACTTCAAGAAAGCATTTGCGGGAAAGATTTACGATCGACTCCGTGAAATGAAAATTGAAGAAAATCGCGTGCATGAAGATAAAGAGGCTGTGCAAAATACGTTATCAACAATGCGTTTTGGCCGCAGCAAATTTACTTCTCCAAAGGGTTCTGGCGCTTATGCCGGAACTTCTGCGGGTGAATCAGCTTCTCTGAATCGTCAAGCTTCTGGCGGTGGGCAACAAAAATGCCTGACTGGATCATAATAGATTCAGTAGACTTTTCAAACTTACTTAAACAATCATGCTTGACAGAAAAAATCAACAGGCTCTTTGGGTTTTTGGGGCGCTGGAAAGACTGCAGTCCCTGAGAATTCTTCATGGCGCGTCCTATGGTTTGTCGCCCGAAGGAATTGATTTGTTCTTGGAAATTGACGAACACAGGGACGCTTTGTTCGACAATGAAAATAACTTTGACGATCTAGTCTGTTACATTTGCAGGGAGAAGAATCCCGATCAAACAAAAGATGATCTCGCTGAAGTGATACAAGTTGTAAGAGATTATCGCGACAGGCGAGAAGATCTTGTAAGGTTTGCACTTACTCATCTTGCGAAGAATTGAGTCTTATGAAAAAAATTCGCACGTTCTCAAAACTGAAGTCGTTCAGGATTCTTTTTGAACGGAATGATAATTCCGGGAGAATCGGATGGACAACAATCGAAGAATGTTATGACATGGATGATGCTATTGAATACTTTCAACATAAGTTTCCCGAGCAGGAAATTATACAAATCAGGGAAGTTTGCGACTGAGCCTTGACCTTCCGCCCCAGGAACCTTTTCTGCGCCCCCCAGAAGCTTCTCCAAGCCGCCTGAAAGGGTTGGCGAGGGGAAAGATACCAGGGAGGCAAAAGAGAGGGCTTCCAGGGGCTTTTTCACGGGGGTCGAAAGGTTGCGCGATCACAAAAATTTGATGATTGTGAACACACTTCTTTTCACGCACGGATAAAAAAGTGAAATTCTTCACTGTTGCTGAAATCAAAAGAAGATTGCGTGCGACAAAAGAGTATTTGATGAAATATAGCAATCAAAGAACTAAGTTTCTTTGTTCGCAGAATCTCCCAAGACTTGAACTTTTGCACTATGACGCAGAAGACGAAATGAATTTTATTTGTGCGAGTGAGTTGAAAGAAGATGAACTGAAGAAAGTTGTGCGAGATAATCAAAGTTTGTTTGTTGATGAAGATAATTACAAGCACATGAGTTTGTCTGATTATGTAAATTCTCATCGTGCGCAACTTCAGCAGCTATTTACTTTTACGTGCTTTTGTTTATGCGATACGAAAGGAAAAGTTTTGTTCAAAGTAGTTGTTTGTCTCGGGAGCTTACATCATGCGCCGAGGATTCTTTATCGCAACGAGATTACAAAAAAGACGTTTTACGAAAAGTTGATTGCTTACGATGATTTGCAATGAGCCGTTTGTTGCAAAAACTGGTGCTGAAAATTACTTGACATGTAGCCCTGGATGCAGTATAATGAGAGGAGCAAGGGGAGAAAAACTCTCTTTGCCGAAAAACTGAATCTTTCGCTTTTTAGAAAAATGACACCCGATCAGCTTTTTAACGAGATCAATGGGGAAATTGCTTTCCCGCACACAACTATTACCAAACAAAATAAAAAACGAGCAGTCGAAACTATGAGGCTGTTTGCAGAGTTTGTCCGTCATTACGAATTTTTTGACCCATGTGCAATCGCTAGGGCGATTGAAAATAAAATCGAAAAGATTGAAGAAGAAATGGACATTGATAATTTCTTGGCTACGCAAGATGCTTGCGACAATTTCGTAAAAGACTGGGAGGCGATCAAGGTTTAACTTTCGCTTCTTTGGGCAACAACTGAATCTTTTGCTTTTCAAAAAATGTTTGCTCAGAACGATTCCTTTTCGCGCCGCGTCCTTCTGTTTCTCATCTTCCAAATCTTTCACGCTATCCACTTCTTGCAGGATCTGACGGCAGACTTTTTCGACTTCCTGAAAGATGCCGAGACGGGAGTTGAAGTTTGCCTTAGTGAAGACTTTGGGTTCGAGATCACTAAGTTTGACTCAGATGAAATCTGATCGTTTCTAATTTTTTTACATCGCAAACAAAAAATCATGAGCAATCAGCAGCTTTTCGGTCTTGGTGAAATTGCACTTGTTGCTACTAAGACTTTTCGCTACAAAGATCAATTTCTTTTTCGCTATTACTTTCACACCTGGAAGAAGGTTGAGCATTGCGGTCAAGATTCCGTATTGTTTGAAAAGTTTTTTGTTCGCGCAAATGCTGTGGACACTGCATACAAAATTGCAGTGCAACATCTTTATCGCGAGCTGAATGAAAGAATCGAGGGCGTTCAATTTATCTGCGGCTCACTTGTTGCCGTTGGCGACAAACAATACGAAGTCTCGCTGAATGTTCAGCACGAAGAAACAGTTTTTGATGATGCGGAAGATTTCGCTTATGTAGAAGATTCTCGTTGGTAGTATAATTGATTTTTGATTTCTTCACATCGCAAACAGAAAATGAACACTGACATCAAAACTTTCAATCAACTGCAGAAAGATGTTTACGACAGAATTGTTCTTGTCGGGCACAGTTCTTATTACAAGAACGAAAAAGTTGCATTTGGCTGGAAGAATTATCTGACGGTTCACGAAGTTAGCAAGCTGCAGGAATTTGTTACCGATGCACAATGGAAGTCTATCGCACAACTTTGCATCAGGTTTAATTTGAACATCAAAGAAATTGTCGATGACTTGTTTTTTGAGGACGAGACAATTTGGGCGAAAGATGAAGGTTGTGATTGGTGCGAAGTTTATTTTTTGCCCACAGTTATTAAGGGTTGGTTCGGAGGTATTTACTACATGATCGAAACTAACGGACACCTCAACACTTAGTTCACTTCTCTTTTTATCGCAAACAGAAAATGAACATCGACGACAAGATTTACTACACTCGTCAACTTTTCTTCGACTTAAGAAATTGCATGACAGATGAACAGCTTTTGTTTTTGGCAAGAAATATCTGGGAGAATAAAAGTAGAGAGGATCTGGAACCTGGCTACTTTGCAGAATGTTTAGCTAATCACATTTTTGAGAAACTGATGTGAAAATTACTTGACAAATGGCTTCGCATCGGTTACAATGTAGAGGCGCAGGGGAGAAAATCTCTTTTCTGTGCTTCTCAAAAAACTTTACCTTTTCGGAAAAAAGTCATGGATCGAATTGATGCAATCTACGAAGTTCTTCGTAGTTTCAACTTTGAAAAGGTTGAAAAAACTATGCGGGCTCTTGAGTGGAAATGGGCAGTTGGGCAAGAATTGCGCGTTCCCGAAATTGATGAAATGAAAGATACTTGCTCGCGTTTGCTAAATGCTGCAGCACGCGACAAAGGTACTGTTAGCTCAGGAGGTTTTGAAGCGAGCTACAAAATTGATGACTTCGACAAAGAAGTTTTTACGCTGAAGTTTGTTGTAGCTCAAGATTACGTTCGCTTCTGATTCTTTTTCACTCGCACTAGAAAAATGATTGATCACGAACAACTTGCACAGGAAGCTCAACTTTTCCCTTGGCTTGACTCTGATTGCATGAGCGATAGTTTCATCGAGGAAGACTTTTTCGATGAAGCAAATTTGTTTGACGAAATGGATGAAGAGTGATCTCTAGCTTTATTTTGTTCCTTCGCACTTTTTGACATGACTTTGAATTTCATTGATCACAAGTTTGTTGATGTTTGTTTTTTATCTTGGGAAACGGTAATGTTTGGAGAAAAAATGATTGGTCACATTGCGAGAAATAATGCAGTTGATTCGGAGTTTTATTTCTGCGCTTACAAAGAAATTGATTTCGGAAGGGTTGCATACGACATGAACTTTTCTGGCCGTTTCAAAACCCTGGAGGATGCGAGAAAACAAGCAAAGAAATTTGCTGATTGGAAATTCGCTGTTGTTTGAATCGGCTATAATTTATCAAGCTCTTTCAACTATTTGGGATGCTGATGATGAAGATGATCTCGTAGAAGAAATTACATGCGCTACAGGTTGGTGCATTAAGAAAATTGATTACGTTCATGTTCTTTCCTGAACTCACAAACTTTTAATTACTGAGGACTTTTCAATGAACAAGGAAATTAAGGCTCGTTGGATTGAAGCATTGCGCTCTGGAAATTATGAGCAGGGCAGGTACAGTTTGCGCCGAGGAGTTGAATTTTGCTGTTTAGGAGTTTTGTGCGACATTGTAAAAAATGATGTAAATTGTGATTGGACGCCTGGAGAGGATAGTTTTGGACCTCTCTATAAGTTTGCTCAATCGGACGAAGTTCTCCCCGAACTTGTGGCAATTCACGCAGGCCTGAAAGAATGTTCGCCCAAATTATATGTTGCGGTTAAGTGTGGAAATGAAGAGGCAATGGAATTTGCAGCACTTGCAAACTTGAATGACTCGGGAGAATATTCTTTTGAGCGACTAGCAGATTTGATTGAGGAGCAGTTTTAATGATGCAGTAGTTATTTTGTAAGTAACAGGTAATTGGAAGACTTCAAGCTCTGCCCAAGCGGCAGGGCTTTTTTATTGCGCACTATTCTTCTGTGTGGTATTCTCTTTTCATGCCCCAGGCTTTTCTATGAGCAACACTAATTTGCAACAAGAAGAAAACTTTGATGATTCTGAATCGAATGTTTTTGATCAGAGTCTACAATTCGCGCAAGACTCAAATTCTTTGCTGCATGAACATCTAGCTACAAAATCATTCTTTATTAGACAGGGTGGAGCTTTGAATGAAACTCAGAAAGAATTTGAATTGTTCCAACTCTACGCTAAGTGTGGAAGTGGTAGATCTTACAATTATATCAGCGCAATATTTAATTTGCAAGAACCAAAAGTCGCTCAAATTGCAAAGAAAAATAATTGGGGCGAACGTGTAGCAGATTACGACAGAAATGAATTTGCAAATAAACTGCAACTTGAGAAAGATGCAAGAGCAATTGAACATAAGCGAAAGTTAGAAGAATATCGCTCTCAGCAAGAATTCTTAGGGCGTGCTCTTTCTCATGACGCTGCAAAACTTGCACAGTTAGCTAATCGTACTTTAGATGAATATCTAAGTTCAGAGCGCGTGATAGATATGCGAGATATACCGAGCATTCTAAATAGCGCTGCAAAAGTTGCTGAAGTTGCAAAAAGTTTGCAATCGAATGCTCTTGGCGTTGAGCAATTACTTGTTGCACTTGAGGAAGCTGATTTTGATGAATAGCAATTTATCATTTGCAAATAATTATTATAGCTAATAATTATTGCGTCTCTCAAATTAGCTACTATATATCCTTAATAGGTATTCCCGAAAACGACTGCGCTGGAATGAGTTTCAGCCATGCCGTTATAGTGTTTTCTCGCCGTTGCTTCAGTGAGTGACTGCGATCTTATGTTGAGTCCAGAGCTTTCTCACCCATGTCAGATTTTGCAGATCAGCGCGGAAAAGAGATGTTCAAAAACTTAATCGTTAAGCGAAAAATACTAGGACTGACAACTTTTGATCTTGCACTTTTTGGTTATTTGGCATTCATTTCTCGCAATAAAGTTATTATTTCTGTCACTACAGCAGAACTTGCAGAGATACTAAAAGAGCCCTATCAGAAAGTTTCTGCATCTATCAAAAAATTCATTCATTTAGATTTATTGAAGAAAGTGAAATATAAAAACCATTCAGGGCTAATGATTTCACCATTGATAATTAACAATGGCGGGATGAAAATAAAGACATTCAAGGTAAAGTTATGGCAGGGCGAACTTAACATTCGACAACCAAAAGAAATTAAGTTTGAGCGAATTTATCCCATTCAACGTAAATCTAGAAATGATGAAAATTTGCATTCATCTTAAAAATTGCATTCACTGTAAAAATTGCATTCATCGCAGAATTTGCATTCACTTGTAAAATTTGCATTCACTATAAAATTTGCATTCACTATAAAATTTGCATTCACTTGTAAATTTTGCATTCACATAAACTTTTGCGTTCACATAAACTTTTGCGTTCACCGTAATTTTCATATTCACTATAATTTTGTAAATCACAAAAATTATGTAAATCACAAAAATTATGTAAATTATAAAAATTTATAAAAATATAAAAAATTATTGCAATTACAATAAATTATAAATTACAAAAAATTTTATAAATTACAAAAATTATTGCAATTACAAAAAATTATAAATACAAATAAAATTGCTAAATATAAATATATTTTGCAAATTACTAAATATTAAATAGCAATCGTTAAATGTTTGTATTAAATAGTAATTGCAATGTATTTGTATTAAATAGCGGTTAGTGAAAGTTATGTTCACAATCACGTTTTTTCGGTATTTGTAATAAATAGTAGATTGCGTGATAATTTTATCAAATAGCAATCGTTAAATGTTAATTAGTAATTTGTTGGATGTAACTGTATTTTGCAAATTGCTAAATGTTAAATAGCAATTACTAAATGTTAAATAGCAATCGTTAAATGTTAAATAGTAATTGTTGATTGATACTTTATAGATTGTTGATTCTATAATTTATAAAAACTGCTCGATTGCTGGCGATTCTCGTTTGTGAATGTTTGTTACAGGTTGGCCGTATCAGTCCCGATTGGTTCCGATCTCATGTAGAAAGGTGGGGCGCTGGCGAAAGCTGGCGCCTCCCATCACATCGACAGATCATGACCAGCAACGCCACCAACCGCGCAGAAGCCGCCCGCATCCAGGCCGCCGCAGACGGATGCGAGACAGCCGCCGAGAAGCTGCAACCCACTAGCCGCCGCAAGCCGCTTGCGGCCGCCAAGGGCGCCAGCCCTGTGAAGACGATCAAAACGACGACGGCAGCCCTTGCGACCGTCAGCAGTGGCGACATCGGCTCGCTGCCGTTTGAGCAGCTTGCGGAGATGCTCAAGGCTGCCGAACAGCAAACAGCCAAGCCTACCCGCGTCCGCCGCCCCCGTGTCGAGCTAACCGCCGAAGCTGCGGCCATGTTCGATCAGCTTGGCTGGAGTGCACCGTATGCCGACGCCAGCGCCACCACAGAACCCGAGAACCGTCAGCGGCTTAACAGGTGCAAAGGCGCCCCGGCCTATGCGGTCGCTCTCACCTTCCTAGAAATTGGCCCGATGACCCTGACCGATCTCGCCCGCTTGTGGCTCGCCACTGGCTTGCCCGCCAAACAGCCCTGCCAAATCGCTCAGCAGCTGGCGAACCGCGCCGGTAGGCCCATCCTGCAGACCGGCGACACCCTGCAGCTGGCGACCGACTGATTTCGCAACGCCGCCCAGGGGGAGCAGCCTCCCCCATCACCCCCTCACCCCCTCACCCCGACAGGATCCCCAACATGTTCACAACTAACGACCCCTACGCCCTCTCAGTGATCGCCGCAGCAGACGACGACGGACACCTAAGCCCGCAGCAGATTAACCAACTGGCCGCCGATCACGGCATGAAGCCCGCCGATATGCTCCGCGACTGGTGTAACTGGGGCGAGCCCTGCGACGGCCTCTCGCCCGTTGAAGCCTTCCTGGTCTTCCTAGGCTACTGATCCCCACCCCTACCACCCCCTCACCCTATGAACACCGCCGCTCCCATCCTCGCCGTCATCGCAGGAGTCACCATCGGACATGCCGCCGTGGCAGCAACTAGCGCAATAAACGCGCGCCTCTCACATAACGCCTGTATGACAGAACAGAATGCCGCCCATTTCAATAAAGATCATGCACTCAAGTGGTGTGCCGATCGTTTGAAATAAGTTCGCCGCAAAAAGTTACGCGATCCCCCCGAAAGTTACGGGGGGTAACCTACTTTTTAGGGGGTTGGGTTCTATCCCTCCCCCCATATTTTTTTTGCCCATTCCACACGGACCTTAAGCAAAATCCTTGCAATAATTCTTGTATATGTTGTTGCTTGCGCAATCAGCCTGTATATTGCCTCAAAGATTCTCCCGTAGAAAGCGTGCCAGCCAAATCGCGCAGTTCACGTTACGCCGATCGCGCAGCGCTCAATGCTCTCGGGCTCTTTGAAGACATTTCAACTCTTCGCAAGCTCTCAAAAAAGAACAACGTTGCATTTGATACGAAAGCCTGCGAAGCACGTATAATTAATGATCTACTTCCTCATCAATACCCATTCGTAACTGACTTTACTCATCGCCTCGTCGCTCTCTGCGGCGGCTTTGGTAGCGGGAAAAGCTTCGCAGCAGTTTCAAAGTCAGTCTTACTTTGTTTCAAAAGCCCAGGCTTCACCCATTTGTTTCTTGAGCCGACTATTCCGCTCTTGAGAGACGTTGCAATTCCTGCCTGGCAGAACGTATTAGATCGTTACGGCATTCCCTATGAATTCCGTACCTCGCCACTTCCTGTTTTTACTCTAAAACTTCCGGGCGGCGATACACCAGTCCTGCTGCGTTCATTTGAAAATTACAATCGCCT
>Ga0129333_10003355_pt1 | contig 14968 bp, 10 predicted proteins | sample CPB6_08_DNA_FD_94474 | JGI IMG/M metagenome (GOLD analysis project Ga0129333, IMG submission 94474) | Freshwater to marine salinity gradient microbial communities from Chesapeake Bay, USA - CPBay_Sum_0.6_0.8_DNA | ecosystem: Environmental > Aquatic > Marine > Coastal | place: USA: Chesapeake...
CTCCGCGGGAACCTGGTCGCGACAAAGCTTGAACTGATCGACGAGTTCGCTCGGGAACAGACCCTCGCCCGACGAGATGATCTGACCGAGCTTGATGTAGGTGGGACCGAGTGCCTCCACCGCCCGTCGCAGACGCAACGAGACGTCGGCCCGGCTCGCCGAGGGATCGAGGTAGCGCCCTCGCTTCTTGCGAACCCACCACGGACCAATGGCTCCACCGAGTCGTCCGACCACCGTCACCATGCGCCCGACGGGAGGGATCCGCCCCGGGGTCGTGAGTCGTGGCACCTCGGCCCGAGCCTGGGCGCGCAACCTGTCGACGGCCGGCAGCCACGTCACGTCGCCGCGCACGAGATTCCAGGGGCCCTGTTCGGGGAAGGCTCCCCACGACCGGTCGGCGACGATGCTCACCGGCCGAGTCTGCCGTCGAGTTCGGCCGGCCTTCCACCGGGGAGGATCGGTGTGGCGTGACTAATGTCGGGATGCGGAACGTCGCATCGGGCGATTCGGATCGGGGCGCCGAGGAACGGGGGAGACATGGTCGCGGAACGTTGGATCACGGACTGGGATCCGGACCCGAGTTTCCCGGTCTACACCCGGGCCAACGCCGGAGAAGTTCTGCCCGATCCGTGCAGCCCGTTGTGCTGGACGGTGGCGTGGGAGCCCGGAGTCCTGCAGGGTTGGCGCGACAGTCAGATCAACTGCGGAACGTGCGAGCCGGGTGAGATTCCCGAGCATCGTCCGCCGGTCGTCGGCCACTTCGGCGGTTACCTCTACATCAACGGTTCGATGGCCCGGTTGTTCGGGGTTCGCGGTCCCGGCCTCTCGCCCGAGATGATCGACGCGGTGTACTTCGGAGCCCACCCCGACGTTCCGGCCTACGTGGCCGAACCCTGGCACGACAGTCCCGACAACACCGCCAAGTTGGGCGCCTGGATGGGCGGGGTGCTGACGGCCGAGAGTCTCCCCGAGTTGCTGATCGACCAGGCCGACGCCAACGCCGCGCGGGCCTCGCGGCCCGACCTGTCCGAACTCGACGAGCACGCTCTCGTGGCGCGGATGCGCTCGTTCCAACCGTTGTTGCGACGCCTGTTCGAGCGACACCTCACCATCACCGCCGGCACATCGATCGGCACCGGGGCCCTCGGTCAGATCGCCGCCGCACTCGGCGATCCGTCGCTCGCTCTCACTCTCATCACCAGTATCGGTGACGTCGATTCGGCCGCTCCCAGCAACGCCATGTGGGTCCTATCGCGCCTCGCTCCCGATTCGCCCGAGTACCGGTCGGGGTTGGCCCGATTCCTCGACGAGTTCGGAAGCCGCGGACCCAACGAATGGGACATTCGATCCGACACCTGGGAGACCAAGCCCGCCCTCGCCACCGCCCTCATCGACGCAATGCGGGCCGCCTCCGATGCCGACTCTCCGTCGATCCGCAACGAGCGCAACGCCGAGGCACGACGGGCGGCCGAGGCTCGGGTGCGTGCCGCACTGGCGGGGCAGGACGAAACGCTCGGAACCTTCGAACTCGCCCTGCGGTCGGCCCACAACTGTCTCGCCGGCCGCGAACGCGCCAAGACCAACATCATCAAGGTCCTGCACGAGGTGCGCATGGCGGCGTACGCCTTGGCGGCCCGCACCGGCTACACCAACTCGCAGGTCTGCATGCTCCTCGACGACGAACTCGACGCTTTCGCGGCGCAACCCGACGACTTCCGTGCTCGGCTCGCTCAACGCGAGCGCCAGTACCTCGAGTTGTTCGAACTCGATCCACCGTTCATCGTGAACGGAACCGTGAAGCCGCTCACGTCGTGGGCGCGGCGCGGTGAAACGACCGTCGAGCCCGTGGTGGTCGGCGAGACCCTGGTCGGAATGTCGGGGGCACCGGGCACCTACACCGGACGCGCTCGCGTGGTCCGCGATCCGGCCGATCCGTTCGCTCTCGAACCGGGTGACGTGCTGATCGCGCCGATCACGGATCCGGCCTGGACTCCGCTGTTCGTGCCGGCCGGAGCCGTGGTGGTGAACGTCGGTGCCCTCGTCAGTCACGCCGTGATCGTCAGTCGCGAACTCGGAATCCCGTGCGTCGTGAGCGTCAAGGACGCGACCGAACGCATTCCCGACGGTGCCGTCATCAGCGTCGACGGCACCACGGGCGTGGTGACGGTGATCTCGCTGCCGTGACCGACTCCGCCGCCGACCGGCCCGTCTACCCCTACTTGTCGGTGGCCGTGGTGATGGGACTCTCGCTGTCCCTGCTCGGCCCCTCGGTGTCGTACCTCGAGGAGCGACTCGGGGTGTCCACTTCGACCATCGGAACCCTGTTCTCGGTGATCGCCGTCAGCAACATCGCCGGTGCCTTGGTGTGCGGGCGTTGGATCGAGAAGCACGGCGGGCACCTCGCCCTGCGGCTCGCGTTGCTCGGTTTCGTGCTCGGCACCGTGCTACTCGCGGTGGGAGAGAGCTATCCGGTCGTGGCCGTCGGCATCGCTCTCATCGGCGGGTCGACCGGTGTCACCGATGCCTCGGCCAACACGATGGTGGTGTGGGTCCGCCCCGGTCGGTCGGGTCCGCCGTTGAACGCCCTTCATCTCATGTTCGGCCTGGGAGCGCTCGCCGCTCCACTGGTGTCGGATCGTTCGATCGCCTGGACCGACCGGTTGTGGCCGGCTGCTCTCATGGTGGGAGCCTTCGCGGCCGCGTCGCTCGCCATGGTGGGCACCAAACCGTCGCCGGCGTTCCCGGGCGAGCGCGACGACGACCTGCGTCCGCAACCGTCGCGCCGAACCGTGGTGTCGATCGCGGTGTTCTTCATCCTCTACGTCGGCTCGGAGGTCGGTTTCGCCGGTTGGATCCACACCTACGCCGAGGACTCGGGACTCGAGGGGTCGGCCCCGGCCGCGGTCACGTCGGTCTTCTGGGCCATGTTCGCGCTCGGCCGACTGCTCGCGGTCTCGGCGAGCCGCCGTGTCTCGGTGTACCGGATCGTCGTTGGTGCGTGCACCTCGACCGTGGTGGTTCTCACCTTCATGCTCGTCGCCCGGGGACAGGAATGGGCGGTGTGGGTCGGTGCCGGTCTCTTCGGCCTGGCGGCCGCACCCCAGTACCCGACGATGTTCGCGTTCGTCGACACCCGAGCGGCACTGCCGGCTCGTGCCACCGCCGCCATCGTGAGTGCCTCGGCCACCGGAGCCTTGGTGGTTCCAGCGGCCATCGGCGCCCTCATCGATCGTTACGGACCTTCGTCGATGCCGGCGGTGGTGTTGGTGGTGAGCGCCGGGACCATCGTCGGTGCGATGGTGGTGAATCGCACCACGCGCGACGACGTGACGGCGTCGAGCCTCGCGGCCACGAGTTCCTGATCAGTGCCCCGAGTGGGCGCTGTCGCAGAGACGTTCCTCTCCGGGCTTGATCTGCCCGGCGCCCACTCCCTCGAGGGCGGCGAAGGGGCCGCACTTGTGCGGCACGATCCAGACGTGGATCATCGGGTTGGCGTGCAGTTTCACACCGAACGAACAGGGCCCGTTCTCACTGGTGACACCCACCACGCGAGCCGAGCCGAAAACGTGCGGGTCACGGCTGAAGCACAGATTGTTGTGAATGTGCCATTGCGTGAGTGGACCGCCGATGTTGGGGACGCTGTCGAGTGTGTGGGAGTCGTTCACCATGTACATCGCCGACACGAGCTTCTTCTCGCCGCCTTCGACCCGGTACACCAGGCTCTCGGGAAAGTCGGGGTTCAGTTCGTGTTCGTCGTTGATGTAGGTCCAGTTGATGTAGTGCTCGTAGCCCGTGCCGGCGTCGCCGATGGTGGAGAAACCGGCCGCCTCGGCATCGGACGTGGTCGCGAACTTCGGCAACACCGTGCGCGTACGGAAGATGAGATCCTCGGCCCGAGCCTCCTCCTCGGCGGTGACACCCGGAGTGCCGGCCAACTCGACGGTGGGAGAGCCGTCGTCCTTCACCGGACCCACCGTGGTGGGAGGGGTCGTGTCGGGAGTGGTCGCCGCCGCGGACTGACCGGTGTCGCTGACTCCGTGATCGTGCGAGGCGCACATGTCGACTCGTTCGGCATCGCTCACGTCGGCCCGGCCGGCGCCCTCACCCTCGAGCGCGGCGAACGGACCGCACGGGTGCGACACGATCCACACGTGCACCATGGGAATGCCGATGCCCCCGAGAGCCGAGCCGGCCGGACAGTTCCCGTTGGCGTCGAGCACGCCCACCACCTGTGACACTCCGGCGGCATTGTTGCGAAAGCACAGGTTGTCGTGCTTGTGCCACTGCATCAGCGGGCCGGCGAAGTCGGTGAGCCTCGGATCGTCGATCGGAACTCCGAGGTTCGCCATGAACATCGCCGAGACGAGTTGCTTCTCGCCGGTGGCGTCGACGCGGTACACGAGCGACTCCGGGGCGGTGGGGTCGAGGAACTTGCCGTCGACGATCAGGGAACGGTTCACGAAGTGCTCGTATCCCGTCGCGCCGTCGCCGATCGACACCCAGCCGCCGGCCACCGCGGTGGCGGGGTCGGACCACCGCGGGAGTTCGACGATGGTGCGCTCGATGAGGTCGACCGCGCGGGCCTCTTGCTCGGCGCTCACTCCCGGCACACCGGCCACGTCGATGCCGACCTCGGGGTCGTAGGCCCAGGGCCAGATGCGTCCGTCGTCGGTGGCGATCACGGTTCCGTGCGAGTGGTCGGTGGAGGCCGGGGCACCCTCGGCGGACTCACCCGACGTCGCGCCGGTCGACTGGTCGGCCGCGGTGGCCGACGAAGAATGGTCGTGGGCATGTCCATCGGAGGTGCCGGTGGCCGCCTCGGAGTGCGAACCGTGGGAGTGCGACGTCGTTGTCCACATCGCCGGCACGGTGAGCAGAGCCACCGCGAACGCAGGAGCGGCGAGTCGTGGCGCGGCCACCTCGCGGACGCCCACGAGCAGCGCGCCGAGTGCGGCGGTTGCCGCCACCGCGCCGAGTCCGGCGCAGAGGGTGTCGGCCACTTGCGGACTCTCGCGAATCTCGAGACCGTCGATCCAGGAGACGCCCACCAATCGGGTGGCCAGCCAACCGACGACCGCACCGCCGTTCACCAGAAGCCCCACCGGCAGGAGCCAACGACGAGGTTGCACCAGGGCGGCCACACCCCATCCGATCTGGAGCAGCGCGAGGACCATGAAGACGCGAGCGAGTTGCGGTTGTTCGGCGTGGATGCCGATCGCCCCGCCGTGGATCGCCCCGGCGCCGAGCGATGCCAGCGCCGCCACCGACGTTCCCGGATGCCTCCCCACGGACCGAACCTTAGCGACGGCGATTGCCGGCCAGGATGCGGAGCACCTCGTCGGCCAGTTCGGGACGACAGACGAGGATGCCCTCCATCCAGAGCCCGGGTCGGTTGAACTCGATCGGTGACCCGTCGTGATGGCTCACGTGCAGGCCGGCCGTCGCGGCCACCACCGCGGGAGCAGCCACGTCCCATTGGCTCATGCCGGCATCGTGCAGGTAGATGTCGGCCTCGCCCATGAGGACCGCCATGGTCTTGGCGCCAGCGGAGCCGAGACGGGCGACGAGACAGTCCATCGAGTTGGCCGTCACCACGGCCGAGTAGGGACTTCGCGATCGCGACATCACGATCACCGGCGTGTCGTTCTTGCGCGGAGGCAACGGCTCCGGCGGTTCGGTGGTGAAGACGCGGCCGAGGCTCGGCATGGCCACGGCGCCGGCGGTGAGTTGCCCCTTCTCCCAGAGGGCCACATGCACCGCCCAGTCCCAGCGGGGCGATTCGGCGAACTCGCTGGTTCCGTCGATCGGATCGATGATCCACACCCGCTCGGCGTCCAGACGACGACGGTCGTCGACCGCCTCCTCCGAGAGAACGACGTCGTCGGGTCGCGTTCGGCGCAGAAGATCGGCGATGAAGCGATGCGCCGCGATGTCACCCTCGTCCTTCATGTCCCAGTAGTAGGTGCCGGCGTCGTCGAGTTCCTGGCGCAGGGCGAGGAGCATGGTGCCGGTCTCGGTGGCGATGCGCGCGGCCAGTGCATGGTCGCTCTCGTGGGCTGGAGCTGGTGTGCCCGGAGTCGCGCTCATCAGAGACCGCGTCCGAGCCGGACGGCGAGACGCACGAGTTCACGCACCTCGGCTTCGTCGGCACCCGACTCGACGAGACGTTCGATACGGCCCTCGACGACCTCGGCCTCGGCGTCGGAGAAAGGTGGGAGTCGGCGGGACGACGACACGAGAGTGGTGACGATCAGGACCACGGCCGCCGCCGCGCCGCACGAGCCGATGGAGAGCACCCAACCCTCGTTGTTGCCCGCGATCGACGAGATGATCAGGCCGGCGATGGAGAGCACGAACACGACGCCGGAAGCGACGCGGATGACGCGGGCGGCCCGACCTGCTTCTTTCACCGATCTCACCTGGCGAGCGGCTTGTACTTGATGCGATGCGGCTGGTCGGCGGCCGCACCGAGTTCCTTCTTGCGCCACGCCTCGTACTCGCTGAAGTTGCCCTCGAACCAGCGCACCTGACTGTCACCCTCGAAAGCCAACACGTGGGTGGCGATGCGGTCGAGGAACCAACGGTCGTGGCTGATGACCACCGCGCAGCCCGGGAACGCCTCGAGCGAGTCCTCGAGGGCCCGCAGCGTGTCGACGTCGAGATCGTTGGTGGGCTCGTCGAGCAAGAGCACGTTGCCGCCGGTCCGAAGCAACTTGGCGAGATGAACACGGTTGCGCTCGCCTCCCGAGAGGTCTCCGACCTTCTTCTGCTGGTCGCTGCCCTTGAAGTTGAACGAGGCCACGTAGGCGCGCCCATTGATCTCGCGGTTGCCGACCTTCAGATGCTCGATTCCGCCGGTGATCTCCTCGTAGACCGTCTTGTCGGGGTCGAGCGAATCGCGACTCTGGTCGACGTAGGCGAGTTGCACGGTCTCGCCGATCTTGATGGAACCAGCGTCCGGGGTTTCCTGGCCGGTGAGCATGCGGAACAGGGTGGTCTTTCCGGCGCCGTTCGGACCGATGATGCCGACGATGCCGGCGCGCGGGAGAGAGAACGACAGGTTCTCGACCAGCAATCGGTCGCCGAAGCCCTTGCGGAGACCGTCGACCTCGATCACCGTGTCGCCGAGTCGCGGACCGGCCGGGATCATGATCTCGAGCTTCGACGGTCCTCGGTCGGCGGCCTCGGCCTCGGACTGCAGTCGCTCGTAGGCGGTCAGACGCGCCTTGCCCTTGGCCTGGCGGGCCTTGGGTGACATGCGCACCCACTCGAGTTCGCGTTCGAGGGTGCGTCGACGGTTCTCGTTCGACTTCTCCTCTTTCTCCAGTCGATCGCGCTTCTGGTCGAGCCAACTGGTGTAGTTGCCCTCGAACGGGAAGCCGCGGCCGCGGTCGAGTTCGAGGATCCACTTGGCGACGTTGTCGAGGAAGTAGCGGTCGTGCGTGATCGCGACGACCGTGCCGTGGTACTCCTGCAGGAATCGTTCCAGCCAGTCGACACTCTCGGCGTCGAGGTGGTTGGTGGGCTCGTCGAGGAGCAGCAGATCCGGTCGGCTCAGCAGCAACCGGCACAGCGCGACGCGGCGACGTTCACCGCCGGAGAGGGTCGTGACGTCGGCGTCGTTGGGAGGACAACGAAGCGCGTCCATGGCGATCTCGACGTTGCGCTCGAGGCTCCACGCATCGGTGGCGGCGATCTTGTCCTCGAGTTCGGCCTGCAGGGCTCCGACCTTTTCGTAATCGGCGTCGGGATCGCCCCACATCGCCATGACCTCGTTGTAACGGTCGAGCAACGACTTCACCGGTGCCACGCCGTCCATGACGTTGCCGAGCACATCCTTGCCGGCGTCGAGTTGGGGTTCCTGGGCCAGATAGCCGACGGTGAATCCCGGGGTGAGGCGCGCCTCGCCCGAGTAGCCGTCGTCGAGGCCGGCCATGATGCGCAGGAGGCTCGACTTGCCGGCGCCGTTGGAGCCGATCACGCCGATCTTGGCCCCGGGATAGAAGGACAACGAGATGTTCTCGAGGACCGTGCGGTCGGGTGGGTAGTGCCGCGCGAGCTTGTAACAGGTGTAGATGAATTCGTGGGCCATGCCGACCGCACCTCCGTCGATGAGAGGCTAGTTGTCCGGGTCGTCGCCCATCCCACCGCCCGTGAGTCGCGTTTTGGTACCTTGAAGTCGCCTTTCGTTCACGACGTCGCGGGGCGGCGTCACCACACCCAGCGTCGCCCGGCGGCGCGACCAAGGAGGAAACATGGAAATCTTCAGTCAGGAAGGTCTGGCGTTCATCACGCGCTGGCTGCACGTGCTGGCCGGAATCGCCTGGATCGGCCTCCTCTACTACTTCAACCTCGTGCAGGTGCCGGCGTTCGCCGCGTACGGCGAGGAGGGCAAGGCCCGCAACATCTCGATCGACAAGTTGGCCCGCCGGGCGCTGTGGTGGTTCCGTTGGGCCGCCGTCGTCACGCTGGTGCTCGGCCTCCTCATCATCGGTGTCACCGAGAACTACATGCAGGACTTCATGTCGGAGACCTCGGCCTACGGTCTGCCGCACAACGCGGCGATCTTCGTGGGCATGATTCTCGGCATCACCATGGCCGCCAACGTGTGGATGGTGATCTGGAAGAACCAGAAGATCGTTCTCGCCAACGCAGCGAACGTCCTGTCGGGCGGTGAGGCCGACCCGAACGCGCCGGCCGCCGGACGGCGAGCCCTGCTCGCCAGCCGCCAGAACCTGATCTTCTCGGTGTCGATGCTCTTCTACATGGTCGGCGCCTCGCACTTCTTCGGCCCGCTGTACGACGGCAACGACGCCGGCAAGGCCTGGTTGTTCGTGATCATCTCGGTGGTGATCGGTGCCGTACTCGAACTCAACTGCCTCGGCAAGTTGGGCGGCACCGCGGCGACCAACAAGTTGCTCTGGCCCTACGAGAGCCACAAGAACGCGATCTACACGGCCGTCGGACTCTGGGTGGTCCTCTACATCCTCGGAGAGATTCTCCTGAAGGCCTGAGCCGGTTCCACGAATCGATCGAAAGAGGGGCCGCCCGCGAGGGCGGTCCTTCTGCTTCAGCGGTCCGAAATCAGGACACCGTGAGCGTCGAGTTCATGTTCCCGTGGCCGGGCACGGTGCAGTAGATGCTGTAGGTGCCGGCGGGCAGTTCGATCGTGCCGAGATCGGTGTCGCCACGCTTGTTGACCACCAGTTCGAGGTCGCCCACCACCTTGTCGCCGTCGCGCACCACGAGCACGTGCTTCACACTGTCGTCGTTGGCGAGGAACACGGTGATCTCGCCGGCCGTGGCCGTGTACTCGCTCTTGTCCCAGCGGATCGAAGGGACCGCTTTCACCACGAGGTCGGCGTCGGCCGGAATGGTGGTCTCGGCACTGCCACCGCCACCTCCGCACGAGGCGAGGGGCACGAGGATCGAAGCGAGAAGGAGGGCGCGGCGCATGTGGGCAATCTACAAGTCGTTACTTGCGAAAATCAAACCAACCGTCGTCCTCTTTCTCCGCAGGTCACGAGGTCGACAGGGGTACAGTTCCGGGTGATGACCGACACCGTGGCGCCCCCCTCCGACGGCACCCCCGACTTCGGGGCCAATAGTTGGCTCGTCGAGGAGATGTACGAGCAGTTCCGGCTCGACCCGTCCTCGGTCGGGGAGTCGTGGCGAGAGTTCTTCTCCGACTACACCTCGATCACCGCGGCCGTGGTCGCCCCGCCCGCGCCGTCGGCGGCCACCCGGTCGGCGCCGGTCGACGCTCCGTCGAACGGTTCGGCGCCCGCCGTCAGACCGGCGGCCGCTCCGTCGCCCACCGATCCGACCGGCGAACCCATCAAGGGTGCTGGTCTCGCGATCGTCTCCAACATGGAACGCAGCCTCACCGTCCCGACCGCCACGTCGTTTCGCAACGTCCCCGCCAAACTGCTCGAGGTCAACCGCAAGGTGATCAACGGGTACCGCAGCCGAACCGGTCAGAGCAAGGTGTCGTTCACGCATCTCATCGGTTACGCCATCGTGCGCGCGATCGCCGACGCCGTGCCGGTGATGAACAGTTCTTTCGTCCCCGACGCCGACGGCAAACCGCGCGTCGTGCGGCACCAGCGCGTGAACATGGGGCTCGCCGTCGATGTCGCGAAGTCCGACGGCAGTCGCACGCTCGTGGTACCGGTGCTGCGCGATGCCGACGCGCTCGGGTTCGCCGACTTCGTCGTGGCCTACGAGGACCTCGTTCGCAAGGTGAAGCAGAACAAACTCCAGGTGTCGGACTTCCAGGGAGCGACGGTCAGCCTCACCAACCCCGGAACCATCGGCACCGTCCAGAGCGTGCCGCGTCTCATGCCCGGTCAGGGTGTGATCGTGGGCGTCGGCACCATCGACTACCCGGCCGAGTTCCAGGGTGCCGACGAGCGGGCGCTCGGCACGCTCGGAATCTCCAAGGTCGTCACCGTCACCAGCACCTACGACCACCGCATCATCCAGGGCGCCGAGAGCGGGCTTTTCCTCAAACACGTTCACGAGTTGCTGCTCGGCGAGCACGACTTCTACGAGGATGTCTTCCGGTCGCTCGGCGTGCCCTACGAGGCCGTGAAGTGGCGCACCGACGTGAATCCCATCGATTCGGCCGAGGCCATGCTGCACAAGCAGATGCAGATCGCCACGTTGATCCGCGTGCACCGAGTGCGCGGTCACTTGATCGCCGACATCGATCCGTTGCGCTGGAAGGAGCCCAAGTTGCCGGTCGAGCTCGACCCGGCGACCTACGGGCTCACCATTTGGGATCTCGAGCGTGAGTTCCTCACCGGCGGCGTGGCCGGCACGCAACGCATGGCGCTCGGCGAACTGCTCGGCGTTCTGCGCGACGCGTACTGCCGCACCATCGGTGTGGAGTACATGCACATCCAGGACACCGACGAGCAGCGTTGGGTGCAGTCGCATTTCGAGGGAGTGCACTACCAGTTCTCGAAAGAGGAGAAGCGGCGCATTCTCGAACGACTCAACGCCGCCGAGGCCTTCGAGAAGTTCCTCGCCACCAAGTACGTCGGCACCAAGCGCTTCGGGCTCGAGGGTGCCGAGAGCGCGATCCCGGTGCTCGACGAGATCCTGTCGATGGCGGCCAACGTCGGTCTGCAGTCGGCGGTGGTCGGCATGGCGCACCGCGGCCGACTGAACGTGCTCGCCAACGTGATGGGCAAGAGCCTCGAACACCTCTTCAAGGAATTCGAGGGCTACGTCGATCCCGACACCGTGCAGGGTTCGGGTGACGTGAAGTACCACCTCGGCGCCTCCGGCGTCCACCAGAGTCCGGCCGGGAGCACGATCAAGATCGAACTCGCCTCGAACCCGAGCCATCTCGAGACCGTCGACCCGATCGTCATCGGAATGGTGCGCGCCCAGCAGGACCAGATCGATCCTCCCGGTTCGTTCCCGGCTCTTCCCATCCTCATCCACGGTGACGCCGCCTTCGCCGGCCAGGGTCTGGTGGCCGAGTGTCTCGGCATGAGCGACATCAATGGCTACCGCGTCGGTGGCACGGTGCACCTCATCATCAACAACCAGATCGGGTTCACGACCTCGCCGCAGTTCGCCCGTTCGTCTCTCTACTGCAGCGACGTGGCCAAGACGGTGCAAGCACCGATCTTCCACGTGAACGGCGACGATCCCGAGGCCTGCGTGCGGGTGGCTCGACTGGCCTTCGAGTACCGCCAAAGGTTCCGCAAGGACGTCGTGATCGATCTCGTTTGCTATCGGCGCCACGGTCACAACGAGGGCGACGACCCCAGTTACACGCAGCCGCTCATGTACAAGGCGATCGAGAAGAAGCGCAGTGTGCGCAAGCTCTACGTCGAAACCCTGGTCGGTCGTGGAGACATCACACTCGAGGAAGCCGAGGGTGCGCTCGACGATTTCCAGCGCAAGTTGCAGGTCGCGCTCGACGAGACTCGCGCGCACGCTCCGGCCCCGACCAAGGTGGCCAAGCCGCCCCGTCCGGTCGGTGTCCTGCCGCACGTCGAAACCGGAGTCGACCGCGACGTTCTCGACCGCGTCTTCGCCCAACTCACCGCCTATCCGGCCGACTTCACGGTGCACCCGAAGTTGCTCCGCCAGTTCGAGACCCGCTCGAAGCTGTACGCCCAGGGTGAGGTCGAGTGGGCCACCGCCGAGGCTCTGGCTTTCGGTTCGCTCACTCTCGAGGGATTCCCGGTTCGTCTGGCCGGCGAGGACTCCCGGCGTGGCACGTTCAGCCAACGGCACGCGGCCCTCATCGACTACGAGACCGAGCGAGTCTGGATTCCGCTGTCGGAGATGCCGGGTGCCCAGAAGTTCTGGGTGTACGACTCGCTGCTGAGCGAGTACGCGGCGGTCGGCTTCGAGTACGGCTACGCCCACGCGAATCCCGAGGCGCTGGTTCTTTGGGAAGCCCAGTTCGGTGACTTCGTGAACGGCGCCCAGATCATCATCGACCAGTACCTGGTGGCGGCCGAGGACAAGTGGGGTCAACGCAACGGTCTCGTGATGTTGCTGCCGCACGGCTACGAGGGTCAGGGTCCCGAGCACAGTTCGGCGCGCATCGAGCGATTCCTCACCTTGTGCGCCGAGGACAACATTCAGGTCGTCAACGCCACCACGGCCGCCCAGTACTTCCACGTTCTGCGTCGCCAGATGCACCGCGAGGTGCGCAAGCCGCTCGTGATCTTCACCCCGAAGCAACCGCTGCGCATGAAGGAGAGCCGTTCACCGGTCGCCGATCTCGCGAGCGGTTCCTTCCAGGAGGTGCTCGACGATCCCTTCGTCGCCGATCCGAACGCGGTTCGCCGCCTCGTCTTCTGCTCGGGCAAGGTCGCCTGGGACGCCATGGCCGAGCGCGACAAGCGCGGAGCACCCGTCGCCGTGGTGCGCGTGGAGCAGTTGTATCCGTTCCCGATCGAGCAGGCCTTCAATCTCTTGTCGCGGTATCCCAACGCTCGCGAGGTGGTCTGGTTGCAGGAGGAGCCGAGCAACATGGGTCCGTGGCACTTCGTCGAGCACCGCGTGTGGCGCGTGAAGGAACAGGGATACGACCTGCGTCACGTGGCGCGCGTGGCGAGCGGCAGTCCGGCCACCGGTTCGAAGACCGTTCACGATCAAGAACTGGCCGATCTGATGGACGAGACCTTCGCCGGTCTCTGATCGCGACCCCGTTCGGTGGTCGACCGGAGAGCCGGTCGCCGTCACGGTCGTTCAGGTGAGAGAGACGCCGATCGCCGACTCGAGTTCGGCGATGGCTTGTTCGGCGCTCAGAACCTTGATGGTGGTCATGCCCATGGCGGCGGCCGGCTTCAGGTTCACCCCGAGGTCGTCCAGGAACACGCAGTCGCTCGGTTCGACCGACAGGAGCGAGCAGGCGAGTCGATAGAAGTCGGGCTCGGGTTTGCGCACCCCGACCTTCGAACTCTCCACCACGGCGTGGAATCGACCCATCACCTCTTCCACCGCTCGACGACGGGGGTCGTCGCTCTCGTCGGTGCGACCACGTCGACCGTCACCCCCGGTCATGTTGTTCGTGAGGCAGGCCACGAGGAAGCCGGCCCCGCGCACGAGGTCGAGCGCCCGCACCATGGAAGGACGCAGATCCCCGTGCAGGAGCGCGAGAACGTCGGCGCCGCGGATGGCGAGCCCGCGCGCCGCGGCCTCGGTGGCGAAGGCCCGGTCGAACTCGGCGGCGTCGATCTCGCTGCGCTCGAACCGGGCCCAGGCGTTGCGGTTGGGATCGGTGGCATTGATCGAGCGAATGCTGTCCAGCGGGAGTCCGCGCTCCGATTCCCAGCGACGGAAGGCCTCGAAGGGGCTGGACAGGATGACACCCCCGAAATCCCACAAAACCGCACGAAAACGACCATTTCCGGGACGATCGACGGCATCGGGCGAGGTCACAGTCCCGATGGTAGGTCCATCCCGTCCCCGGTGCCCGGTCGGTGGTTGACTAGCAGGGTTATGTCGAGACACGTGATCGTCGACGGTTCGAACATGGCCACCGAGGGCCGCTCGAAGCCGAGCCTGAAACAACTGAACGAGGCCGTCCTGGCGTTCCTCGCCGAGAACCCCCGCGACATCCTCACGGTGATCGTCGATGCCACCTTCGGGCACCGTATCGACCCGAAAGAAGTCGCCGAGTTCGACGAGGCGGTGGCCAACAACGAGATCGTTGCTCCGCCGGCCGGCACGGTGGGGCGTGGCGACGCATTCGTCCTCAACATCGCCCAGAAGGTGAAAGCGACGGTTCTGTCGAACGATTCGTATCAGGAGTTTCACGGCGAGCACCCATGGCTCTTCGACGAGGGACGGCTCATCGGCGGCAAGCCGGTGCCGAACGTGGGTTGGGTGTTCGTGGCCCGCAACCCTGTTCGGGGAGAGAAGAGCCGTCGTGCGGTCCGGGACTCGAAGAAGGGTTCGAAGCCGGTTGCCCATCGCCGCTCACCGGAGGCGGTCGGTCCGCCTCCGGTTCCGAAGGCGCCGCCGCCCGGCAAGGCGATCAAGATCGCCAAACCCGACCCGAAGGCCGCGTTGAAAGCCGGTGCGAAGGCGGTGAAGGCGGCCGCCAAGGCACAGGCGAAGCCCGCGCGGGAATCCGCGAAACCGTCCGGCGAGACTCCGCGCTCCGATGGTCGCACCGTGAACGAACTCGTGCCCTTCCTGCATTTCGTCGGCGATCACCCGGTCGGCACCGTGGTCTCCGGGGTGGTCGAGAGTTACGCGTCGCACGGGGCGTACGTTTCGCTCGGTGAGGTGCGGGGTTACGTGCCGTTGCGACTTCTCGGTGATCCGCCGCCGCGCGCCGCGCGCGACGTGATGAAGATCGGAGATCGGCTGAACCTGGAGGTCGTCAAGATCGAGGCCAGTCGGCGCAGCATCGACGTGAAGCCCACCGATCGCGCACCCGCGGCGGCACGGGCCGCTGCGGTCAAAAAGGTTGCGGCGAAGGCGC
>Ga0129333_10003356_pt1 | contig 14967 bp, 24 predicted proteins | sample CPB6_08_DNA_FD_94474 | JGI IMG/M metagenome (GOLD analysis project Ga0129333, IMG submission 94474) | Freshwater to marine salinity gradient microbial communities from Chesapeake Bay, USA - CPBay_Sum_0.6_0.8_DNA | ecosystem: Environmental > Aquatic > Marine > Coastal | place: USA: Chesapeake...
GAACGTTTTCTCATTGTATATTACACTTTCCTAAGACGAATATGTGGACTACCACTAGAGGCTCAGGATAACAAACCGTTAGATGAAATAAAACTTAGACCTAGAAATGAACATAGTGATGGCATAAATTTATTAAATGCGACTCTATTTTATGACTGGAAATATGGACCTGAATGGGACGAGGAAGATGTGATAGATCGAGGATGGAATTGGTTTTAAGTAGTTTTTTTTGATTTAAAATTTAAAAAATATAAATAATGCTTGTAGCTTTAGTAATATCTTTAATAGTAATTCTGTATTTTTTAATTTCTTATTGCTTGAATAAAAGGTTATAAATATAAATAAATTGTTATAAATACTGTCAAAATGACAGGATTTATATTTATAAAACTCACCACATACCCATAGCTGGGTTCACACTATTAATACTATAAATACGTGTCACATCTAAATCGGTGATGATCTGCCGCACGCCGTCGTCATTCTTGAACAAGAAATACCGAAATCCTGAATTACTATACACAAAATGAAGAGTAAAGTTTGGCTCGCCGATGATTCTATTGTAGGCCATTCCAATACGGGCATAACTCATCACAGGAATCAAATGTTCAGGATTTTCCACAACACCATTGTTCAGTCCATTGACGATCGAATTGAACACATTCGCTGTGATCTCGAACTCTGGTTGAGGAACTTGACCAAAAAGAGCTGAAGATGAGAGAGCCATATTTGTAAAGATGTATGTATGATAAATTAAACACAAATATAGAATATATTTTTCATTTTTAAATCACTCATTAACAAAAATAACAAAAACCAAGTACTCCTCCCAGAAATAGAATTTTATTTTAATCCCACTCATGATCTCCATCAACATCAATCTCTGGATCATATTCCTCCAAATAATCTAGGTTGTCTGCTTCCTCCCAAGCTTTAAGATAATCCTCTGTAAAAATGTAATATCTCTCACCGTCCTGAACTAGTTGGTCTTCTCCACATCGTCGGTTTTCCCTGTCTAAGAAATAACAAGGAGAAACACCCTTTTCCTTCAAGATGAGAATCAACTTTCTAATAGTCATTCCCTCCTCAAATTCGACTTCAAAGATTCTTCCAGAGATAAGAAGAGTAAGCATTCTCTTATGATTCTTTATGTTATTTAATAAGGGAAAATCGATTTTAAAGACCTCCGCGGAGGAGACGTGGAGAGGAGGAGATACTCTACGGAGCCTAAAATTGATTATTTTGGCATATTTATAGGTCATTCTTAACATTTGAAATGTCGTCTGAATCATCTTACAACTACGCGGAGTTCCTTCCCTCTCAGGAGGAGATGGACTCTTTTCAACAGAGAATCGATTTTGAGAGGGAGAAGGAGGCCTTTGAGAGGGAGAAGGAGGAGGAGAAACACTGGTCTTCTAACTTTGATTTGTGGTGTAAAAAATCTCGTCACCCACAAAATGTTCACTCTATTGTGGCCACCTTTCTTAAGAAAATATCAAATGAAACAGTATATGCCATTTACAGCATTTCACACAAAGATTTTGATCGTTATAACTGGGATGGTCGTACTCCACATCAATATTCTGAGTTACAGTTATACATTGCCACCAAATCAAAAATATATATGATGAAGTTGGATGGAGATATTAATGGCAATTATTGTCCTAGGCCACCGCATACAGGAGTCTTCAAAGAGATTGTGAAGTTTTCGTCAGAGCCGTCTCCCACCTTTTGGAGAACAGTCTTCTCTCAGATGGGTATGGGAGATACTGAATTCACTTTACACGGAGACAAGTTGTTATACAATCGGAGTTGTACCCAGTTGGAAGCGATGTTTAGATCGTTTAGATCATAAGGTCTTGAGAAATTTGAGAAAAGACAGAAATTTTAAGCTCTACGGAGCCTAAAATTTATTATTTATGGTCGAACGAATGTGAGTGTATTGTGAATATAAATTTTATGCTCCACAGAGCCTAAAATTGATTTTATTATTCTTGGTTTGTTCATATTCATATTCAAATACGATGTCCGAAATGTCTGAAATGTCCGCGTCCGCATTTTCTGAAGAGTACACTCAGCTGAACAAAACGTCTATCGAACTTAAATCTCGGTTGGAGAAGCTTCGACGCGATTACGAAACATATGGAAAAAATGAATCAGAAATTGAAGTTGTCGAAAAAAGGTATTGGGAAATCCGTAAACAGATGGAGCAAGAGGAAAGCAAAGTAAGAATTGAACATTGGAAAACCTACCGAGGAGCTATTACCAAACTCGAGTTGTCCAACGATCAAACAGAACAGTTTCTTAAGGACTATCGTGCAAATTTTAAGGGAGAGAAGAGTGATGAAGATGAAAAACTTATGGCAATTTTGGATGGAGAGTTGTCTGAAATGTCCAAGTATATTCTGGACAGAATTAAAGAGGATTTCGAAGACGTTGAGGAAGACATCGAGTATTTTCAAGAATTACGTGAGAAAATTGTGACTTTTTTGTAAAGGAGAAATAAAATTTTATGTCCAAATAGGACATAAAATTAATTTAAAGAGATGGCTTAAATATATAAGCCGTCATAGCTCAATCGGTAGAGCAATCGCTTTGTAAGCGATAGGTCGTGTGTTCAATTCACACTGTCGGCATTCTTTAATTCTTTATTTTAAGCTTATACTTAAAATAAAATTGATATTATTGTAGATGACACAAGTTTAAAACAATAAACAGAAGCAAATGTCGTCTAAGCCAGTTTCCATTATCCTCAATATGACCGAGGGAACCTTTTTTCGTTACAGAGAGAACTATGAGAAAAATTTGAAAGCACTTTTCGAGAAAGATAATTTTGGAACTTCTAGATGGCTGAGAACCGACAAAATTATTTTCGTTCCTAAACATCTTCGCGATTATGTTATGAATACTTATGAAAGAGTTTACCCGTAGATGTGTTAAGTATAATCAATATATATATAAAAATGATTTTAGGCTCTTATAGATCATAAAATTTATTTACTGATTGCATTCTATGGACATTCATTCTCTTACTTATATCTACGACGATTCGGAGAAGATCATCTCAAAGCTTTACCTACAGTTTGATGGCTATCCAAGAGCAATTGGCTCAGATTTGGCTTCTTATTTGACAGAAAATAAAGAGAAAGATATGGAGACGTTGGCAGATGAATTAGTTAGACACTTTTTCAACAAACAAAAGGATTCGGCAAAGGTTTTTCCTCGATTTCTTTTTTCTCAATTTAACTCGGAAGAGTGGGAGTATCATATTTATACAGATAAAGTAAAGATTGTACACGACTCTGATCGTGTGTATGTTGCAGATTGGAGAGACGAAAGTTTCTCAGATTTGTGCAAGACTCTAGAAAAGACAGAACAAGAGGCAGAAGAGAGATTTTTGAAGAAGGCTCTGAAGAAAGCAACGAAGTCTCTGAAGAAAGCAATGAATAAAGCAAAGAATATGTCTATCGCATAGGCGATAAACAAAATTGATAAAATGATTAAAATTGTAATGTTTATTTATCTTACAAGATGTCTCGGATTTCAAAGAAGATTTTCATTACTGACGACGATGAGGTGGCATCACCCGCTCCGCGGGCTCTGAGTCCCAAATTGTTTCCTCTCCCCTCCGGAGAGACAATATCAGAGGATCTAGAGGTATTGAATAATGGAGGTGTATCGCCTATGAGCTCACGAATATCGCCCGAAAAGGCGGGCTCGGAGCGGACCCAGTCCGCGATATCAGAGGATCTAGAGGCATTGAATAATGGAGGTGTATCGTATATTGTGAAAAAATATACTAACAAGTCTATCATTAGCATCTATCACTATAATGACAAAAAATCAACAAAAAGTGGATTGATTACTACAAAATGGTTTAAGAATTTCTATTCAGAAAATCAGGCGTATTTGGCCCAATTAGGCAAAGAAAAATACGAGTATATCTTTATTGGAGGAAAAGATATATATGAATTTAGTCTTCTTCCCGAAGATAAGTTTGTATCTTTTAAGTGTTATATTGGAAATTCTTCAGTGACATATTCTTATATTATTGGAGAAAAATATACTTACTTTTTGACAGAGAAGTGTGCGATGGATAATTCTTTGATCAAGAATAAAAAAGATCCTTATGAATCACTTTATAATTATGATGGAAATGACACTCCAGAGATATACTTTGAGGTGTGTGATAAATCAAATTATTTTATGGGAAAACCAACAAAGAAGAAGGATATGTATGAAGAAATTGCGATCAAGGAGGAGAATCTCAATGATGATCTAGATAAGCTTATAAAGAAGGCTGAGAAACACTTTAATGATATCGAGAAAAGGTATATTGAAGGCTCGATTGAATTTAAGATGACTTTTCTTACAAAGAGTAATGCTAAGAAGACTGTCAAGGAGGAGATGGATAAGAGAAAGAGCTGGGCAAAATTTAGAGTTGAGCACTTTAAAACTTCTGTTAGAGGAGTTGAAGAGAAGAATAGAGTTAGTTATCTAAAACGTTGTGTAGAAGATTACTTAAATGTTTGGTTGTATAAGACAGAGGCTGCTGCTAAACACTATTGTTTATTTTTAGAGAATTGGTATTCTACTCTTTAATTCCTTGTAACAATTAACAAATTATTATCTGATTTGTTGATAAGTGATGGTATTATTTCTAGTTTGAATGATAAATCTTTATAAGTCTGAGACCATTTCTCAATCTGGTCTTTCCATAAATCAAGACATTTATTTTCTATATCTTCAATTATATAATATCCCTTTGAATTTAGTTTGTGTATACTATTCTCAAAGAAGCATACATTTGCGTAGAACTCGTGAAGACCATCTTCTATAATAATATCAAAGTCTTCTTTTAACTCTGGATTACTCCATAATTCTGTAATGGAGGATTTATTAGTTTGGTCACAGTAAAATGTCTTGATTCTCTCGTTTTCAAATAGAATATCCCTATCTATATCTGCTCCAAATATATCAGAATTTACAAAGAAGTCTCTCCATCCATAGAGAGATGCTCCCGGTCTTCCGTTTTTTCCCATATTACTAGGAAGACTTGTATTATTTGTGCCTAAGCCTAATTCAAATACCCTTAATTTATTATCTCTTATGTCTTTGAAAAGAGTGTAATAAATACAGGTATAATTGTGGTGACTATTTGTTATATCAATGCTACCTTTGTCACTTCTGTTATCTCCCATTATTTTACACAGAGGAGTTGGTGTTGATATGTCATATGGATATGTAGATGATATTGATATATTGACTAGAGAGTTTCTGACATCCTTGTTGTAAAAATTTGGGAGAAGAAAATTTCTAGTATACATTTTATATTATGTATAGTTTTAAAATTGAATTTATACCAAAAATTTACCATTTATTTTATCTTTACCTTCTTTACCTTTTCAATGAACACTGTTCGTGATCTTTTGAACCAGTCCTATCTCAATATTCGTGCTGATATTTCTCAAGCTTTAATCTCTGCAATCAACGCGGCAGAGGAAAGGGGAGAAGATATCTATCCACAGCTTTTGTCTCTTATCACAGGAATTGCAGAAGACCGTCTCGGAGCGTTTGATCAGTATCAACAAAGCACAAATCGTAATTCTGTTACACATCAGTTTCTTCGAGAGTTATTTCAAGAGTTCGTACAACCCGACAATGCTGCCCTTCTTGTTGCTCTTAGCCACCGACAGCCAGAAATAGAACCATTAGTTATCCAAGAGCCAGCTCCTCAAGCACAACCAGCTCCTCAAGCACATCCTGTTGAAGAAGATATTTACTATTTCTATGAGTAATTTTGTACGAGTTATATAGAATATATATCTCCAGTTGGAGCTATATATCCAAAAATTCCTATGGTTCCGCTTTTCATTTCTTCAATTGTATCTAAGGGAAATGGTTGATTCTTAAAGAAAGAGTGTTCTATGTCTTCTATATCTTCGTATACACTTTTGGTAATATCTTCTAGCTTTTTTAAGAAATAGTATATATGGTTTGAATTAAATCTGTAATAAGTAGTATGGTAAACATTTCCTGTAATAACTATAAGACTCTTACTTGTGTCATAGTTATGAAAAGAAAATTTTTCTGTAAGTCTATATCTTCCAGATAATTTTGATATCGTTTCTATCTTATTAATTATTGATTGATTTTCTTCGGTAAAATACAAATAGTTCAAGTAACTTTTAATTAACTGAACTTCTCCTATACTCTTCTCAGAATTTATGATATCAACATAATAAATTAAATCTGTATATTGTTCTATAAGTTTTATATCTTCATTTGTCAAAAAACTACCTTCTATAACAACTATATAAACATCCTTTACTTTTTCTCTTACACTTTTTATACTCTCTATAAGTTGAACAAGACGCTCTTTTGGACTAAATATGCTTCTAGCATTAGTATAAACTACTGATGTTATTAAAAATAAGTGCATTTTAAAAATGATTTATCTGTATAAATATATGTATAAATATAATTAGTAACTATGATTACAGTATATATCACTTTGATGTCAGGAGAGGTTCTTCCATACACCTGTAGAGCAAGAGAAGGAAAGGCAAAATATTTGACTCATCAAAATCGTATAAAACAAATGGTCTTCAATCATCTTAACTTAGATTTAGATAATTATGTTGTATCTTTACTTCACGACGATGACGATGAAAAGTTACAAGAAGAGCATAATCAGCGTATTCAGAAATGGATAGAACAAGGTAAATTTGTATCAGAAGAATCAAGAATTCTTCCCGGACTTTATGATGAATCAGCGATAATATCATTTAAAATACACCGTGATAAGAACCGTTACTATCAGGATGGATCAATTGTTAGAGCTTTAGTGAAAGAATTTAACCTCAAAAAATGTTGGGACGAACTGGGAAAGCTTGATAAAGAAGATACATAACTACATAAACTTTTATAAGACCTTATAAAAGTTTAAACCTTTAACCAACTTGTCTAATTTATTATTAAAAAAAATTCCATTTATTATCTTTATTATCTATAACATATAAAATATAAGATTTTGTAGGAACGTTTATAGGAACGTTTATAGGAACGTTTATAGGAACATTTATAGGAACATTTATAGGAACGTTTATAGGAGTGCTTGTTATTGGTTTTGTATTAAAAGAATGTCTTGCTTGTTTGAGAGATAATGATCTTTTCATTTATTATAATGTCCTTTTAAAAATGATATTACAGCAATATATTATTTATTATTCTATTCTCACTATTCTCACTTCAATATGATTTCGCAACAACGTGTCCAATATATTCTTTCAAACGCCAATCTGATCAAGAATAATCCCGACTTGCTCAAGAAACATATGTGGAAGACAAAACCCTGCACATTCGGATTTGACTGTAAACGTGAGCCTTCACAGTGTGGAGGTGCACACTTTATTGAAGAATACAGACCTCCTATGTGTATCTATCTAGAAATTTGCCAAAATCCAAGTTGCGACAAGTTTCATCCTAATCGTTGTTCTTTAGAAGACTATATTAAACGTAATAAAATCGATACTATTTTGCTTAACAAATCATACTTAGATAAGTGTAGGAAAGCCAGAGAAATAATGACTAATCCAGAATTACTTCGCGAACATCTCTACCGAACAAGAAAGTGTTTTAATGGATTGTCTTGTTCTAATAAAGAGAAATGTCAAGGCGCACACTTTCTGTCTGAATACCGTCTTCCTCTATGTCTGAAGATGGAGTATTGTTCTGACATAAAGTGTCAACACTTTCACGAAGGAAAACAAGAAAAAGAAGATTATATGGCTTCCCAAGGAATTTCATTTGAATATAATACAGAAGAAGACTACAAAAAATCGTTACTAAAACCTTTATCAACACCTTTATCGCTGAAAAAGTCTAGAACCTATAATACACAACTTTGTAATACACAACTTTGTTCTTTTGTTAAGGAAGATTCTCCTTGCAAACGTAATGGCTGTTCCTTTGCTCATTCTATAGATGATCTTATTTTACCTCAATGTGAGTATAAAGACTCTTGTACTAAGGAAAATTGTAAAAATTATCATCCTTTTGATAATAAGCTAGAGAAGGCTAAAAGTATTTTAAAGATGGATATACCTTCATACTATCTTAGACAGTCTTATGAAAACTCGACTTATTATATGATGCTTCTTGATCAAATACTTATCATTGAGGAATTTCAAGAGGAACTAGGCATAGAGTTCTTGACAGAAGAAGAAACAGAGAGGGATCAGTTAGAGTTTGAATCTTATATTTGCGAAGATATAGATGTGAGAATTGATTATCCAAGCATATCTCATATTATTAAAATGGAAAACGAAGGAATTCTTGAAAAGACGTATTAATTATTTTTTTTATATAAATAAGATGAATATGAGTGTTTTTTCTCCAGAAGAAGAAAAAATAATAGAAATGGTTGTAGAAGAATGGCTTGGAGAGTTTCGTACTATTTTTAGAAACAATAAAAAAAGCGATATAGACAATTTCTTATTCTACGCAAAGAACAGTTTTATACACAAAAATGTATTCCGTTATGCAAAGGAAGTAATAGATGCTCATCCTAATTGGGATGACTGGCAAGAATACATAAGAAAAATTTATTTAAAAAACTGTATTTACAGAAGAAAATCGATAATATAATTTTAAGTCCTTCTTGGACGTAAAATTTAATCTTTACCTCTCTTTACCTCTTTATTAAATTCTTCCATATCTGAATTTATAAGCTCGAAAGGAATGGGCAACAGAGGGCGTAGAAGATGAGGGCGTAGAAGATGATCTTTGTGAAGAATAAGCATAATATGCTAATCCAAGTACAAATAAAACAAACGCTCCGATTCCTATGCCTAGATATAAATTATCATTTTTATCCTCTTTTTTAGGTTCTTCTGTTGGTCTCATAGTAGGTCCCATAGTAGGTCCCATAGTAGGACCCATAGTAGGTCCCATAGTAGGACGCATAGTTGGATACATAGATGCTGCAGGTGTAGACATTTTATTATATCAAAAATTAAATAATATTTAATTTTTGACTATACATATTAATATTATAATAAAAAGTATGAAGAGTATTGTAATAACTATATTTATATCTATAATATGTATATTAATTGTATATATGATGTGTAAATGTGATACTTATGATACGTATATAAATCCACAATTACTGGATGATATTCCTAATATTCCTATAGATCTGGTTTACACTTGGGTTGATCAAAATGATCCAGATCGTATTAAGTACCAGAAAATGCTACTAAAAACTAAAGATGAGAATTTAGATGCAAGAAGATACTCAGAAAACCAAGAACTTAAATACTCTATTAGAAGCGTACAAAAAAACTGTCCTTGGATAAGAAAAATTTATATTGTCGTTAAAGACGGACAATCTCCAAAATTCTTAGACTTTACAAATCCTAGAATACAGCTCGTTAATCATTCAGAAATTATGCCCCACACAGCTCTTCCTTCATTCAACTCTGTTGCCATAGAATGCTGTCTTCACAAAATTAAAGGACTATCTGAATACTATATGTATATGAATGATGACTTCTTTATTATGAAGCCTGTTAAAAAATCAGACTTTATAGCATACCGAAATAATAAAATATTGCCATACATTAACAAGCCACTTGAAAACACATATAAACTCGAATATAAAGATGAAGAAATTCACTCTTATGGTAGAATGTTTATGAACACTGTAGTATTAGCGAACAAAATCACAAACCAAAACTTATATCCTAACATCAATGTCGTACACGTTCCAACTTTCTGTTATAAACCTTGGGAAGAAGACCTTGAAAAAATACTCAGAAGTATAAAGCACAAAGATTCTGATCTATGGACATATACAGCACACTGTAAATTCAGAACAAATGATAATGTTGCTATAAACGGGTGTCTTCGACCTATATTTTATATATACAAAGGAGCCATACCAACAACTTCAGATCCTCATAATATTGATATATATCTTTATAAAGACAAGTGTGATACAGATTATTCTTTAGATAAAGCCCAGTTTATGTGTGTTAACAGAATAGACGATGAGTGTAGAGATGTTTTCAAAAAATTTATAACCTCTATATTTAATCAGAAATCTATATTTGAAAAATACTCTTAGCAAGATTGTGAACAATTCTGTGTATTCTTATACCTTCTCCATTCCAATTTGATCCAGCTCTTATATGAAAAATATGAGAATTAAAAAGCTCTGCCCAAAATTTATTATTTACATTTCTTGGATCATTTAACAAAAAATTCTCTAGAAATCTTATAGATTCTGATAAATTTTTCATATCCTCTATTCCCCAAACTGTTGACCTAAAATATGGTATCCAATTTACTGACCTATTCTTAAGCCAAAACTGTGTCATACCACCGCTATCGCATTTTGGATATATATCCCAATTTAACTCTGATACATCAACCCTCCTAGTATCAATAAACCATAAATTTGGCCAAGCATAAACCATATTATCTCTTTCTTGATATACAAACGATCCATCTCCCTCAAAGTACTTATCAAATTCTCCCTCTGTAATATCTCCAACACACCACATATCACTATCTATTATCCAAAATCTTGCCTTATGATTCTTTACAACTTTCATTATCGCCCTTAAACTATCACAATGTCTATGCGAAGCACTCTGTAATATACGATGATGCCTATTATCAATGTCTATACACTTTATACTTAACTCTTCACAAGTTTTTTTTATCTTATCATACATACTAGAGTCTCCAAAGTTAGTATAATCAGGCCATCTCTTTGCATCATTAAATATTATAAACTCATACGGAATTTTTATGTGATTTTTAAAAGACTTTTCTTGTATTCTTATATATGTATCCTGACACACACAAGATATCACATACAACTTATCACTATCTATGTCTATATTAATATTATCATTTCTCAGATTATTTCCTATACTTTTATTCAAATAATTTTTATAGTAAGACTCTCTAGAACTTTTTAAACTTGGTGTCCCCCTCTTCATTTATATATATAATTTTTTTTGTTACACTGATCTATTGTATAGTAAACTAAAGGCTCATCTATGTAATAACAATTACTATAATATAAAGCTCTCTTCCAATAATCCCAATCCTCGTAATTTACAGGTTTAAAACTGCCTGTCTTTTCTATTAAACTCTTATGCATCAAGACACTTGAATTATTTATATAATTTGTTCTATCTATCAAATTCTTTGTTAATATATGTGATGGCAATCTCGATTGAAAATATAATTTATCAATATGAATATCCAATTTCTCCTCCGATATACTATTATGACTAACAACATACATATTAGAAGAACTAAATAATCCATTATGTTTCTTTAAATGATTCAACTGTTTTTCTATCTTATTTTCAACAAAAAAATCATCGTCATCTAAAAATGCTATCCAATCACCTCTTGCTATATTTATTCCTTCTTGTCTTGTCATTCCCTGTGCAGCTAGTGTATTATATTTTTCTCTCTGATTTATAGGCAAATGTATTACACGTGTCTTAGAGAATAACTCTAAACTTCCATCATTATATCTCGGATCTGTTGAACAATCATCTACAACAATAATTTCTATATTATCATAAGTCTGATTCAAACAAGATTTTATACTATTTACAAGAAAATCATATCTATTATAACTTGGAATAATTATAGAAACTAAACCATTGTAATTAATATTGTTAGAGTTATTCTTATAAATAGGACTAAGTAAAGACTTAAAAGTAAACATAGGAGATACTCTTTTCATTTTATATTTTTAACTAAAAAAAGTTAAAAATAATATTACTTATTTACCTTATTACTTATTTACGTGACTTGCGGCCTGATCTGCGAGACTTACGGCCTGATCTACGGGACTTGCGAGACTTGCGGGCAGACTTTCGGGACTTGCGACCTGATCTACGGGACTTGCGACCTGATCTACGGGACTTGCGAGACTTACGAGCAGACTTGCGGGCCTTGCGAGCAGACTTGCGAGACTTACGAGCAGACTTGCGAGACTTACGAGCAGACTTGCGAGACTTACGAGCAGACTTGCGAGACTTACGAGCAGACTTACGAGACTTACGAGCAGACTTGCGAGACTTACGAGAAGACTTACGAGACTTACGAGACTTACGAGACTTACGAGCAGACTTGCGGGCTGAGCGACGAGACTTTCGGACTGAGCGACGAGACTTGCGGCCTGAGCGACGAGACTTGTGACCGGATACCTTCTGAGCTAGTTTCTTTAGTTTAGCTAGAGTTAAGTGTTTTCCAGTGGCCTCGTTGTATTTGGCTAGGGCCTGTTGGACTTTATTTGATTTTAGGACATCATCTAGTGATTTTCCTCCCTTCATAGCCTGATGCAAAGCTTTGTGTACTTTGTTTAAATGATTATGACGTCTTCTGGATGGCATATTTTATATATTGTTATAAAATATTTTTATAAAAAAATTAATTTAAAAAAATAACTATAGTTTGTTATATTTTTAAATTATATTTATTTTTTATGAAAATGACCTCCTATAATAGCAGCGTGCAAATTCACAACTTTATCTTCGTTTAAATCAAGTTCTTTAGCATATGATTTTACATTTTTTAGAATTTGGTTTTCTCTCTTAGAATCATATCTGGGAATTCCTTTTTCTCCTTTTAATTGCCATATTCTCTTTACTATTATACTTCTCTTATGTATATTTCTTACTATATTTCTGTCTACTTTATCTATCATATCTCTTAATTGATCTATGTCATCTATGTCCTCTATATCACTAATATCAACATTGTCATCCATATCTTTTCTCTTAAGAAAACACATAAGTATTAGTATAAGAGATATAGAAGATAATACTATCAATATAATTGGAAAATAATCGTTTATTTCACTTGTCATTTATATTTATAATATAAAATTGAAATAAAAATAAATATGTTATAATTGTATATAAAATGAGTGAAACAAGTAATATGCAAGAAAACGAAGATCTGTCCCAGTTTGATCTATCTCTTAAGAAGAAGAAAAAGAAAAAGGTAGTAAAAGAGGAAAAGGGAGACGAAAAGGGAGATGAAAAGGATGATGAAAAGGGTAATGAAAAAGAGGATTATGACTATGTATTTCTTTTGGAGAGAATATATGGAAATCTAAGGTCAAAACATCCTACTTTATCTGTACATAAAAAACTTGTTATACCTCCGCCTCAAGTTTTATCTCTTTCGTCGAAGAAGACAATGCTTTCAAATTTCAATGAAATTGTAAGTATAATTAATAGGCAAACTGAACACGTACAGTCTTTTTTTATATCTGAACTATCAACAAACTGTAACATTGACTCAATGAGTCGTATGATTATTAAGGGAAAATTTTCACAAAAACAAGTCGAAAGTATATTTAGAAAATACATAAATATGTATGTTCTGTGTGATAGCTGTAATAAACATAATACTACTCTTATTAGAGATTCTATAACACGTATTTATTTCTTGAAGTGTGATGTTTGTTTATCTCAAAGATCTGTTGAAGTTATCTCTTCAAAGACATAAGATAATAGATATTTATACAGAATTTATGTGAACAATCAGTCTTGTATATGAATCTATAAAATAATACTTGTTTATTCTTCTGTTAAATATGCTTAAAATTTTATCAAGAGATATATCAGTAAAGTCCTCTGCGCAATATTGATCTAGTAATTTATTGGGACCTTTCCCAAATAAATTATAATCACCAATAATTAATATGCCTTTGTTCTTAAAGTTAGTATTAATTTCTTGAAGTTCTTCTAATAGAGGTACGTCTTTATCTCCTTTCGATGTATCTCCTGAGGACCAATGTGCATCCAAAAAGAATATTGTATCTTGACTCACTTTTTTTAGAACATCTGTCAACACAACTGAACTATCTCCCAAGTAAAAGTAAACTTTTGGATGGTTATACTTATTTTTTGTCTGATTGTAGAGATCTCTTCCTATCTCTATTGTATGAAGTTCTTGAAAGTAAGGAATCATACTAGATATAGTTTGACCATAATAAGTTCCTGTCTCTACAAAAGTGCTATAATTCTTATAATCATCTTCTAGCTTCTCTAATACAGTTATATCAATTGATGGCATCTTTACTCTAGAATCATATTTTTAAGTTTTATATGTTTTATAACATATAAAATATCTCATCATATCACTTATAAATTTTCTTGCAATTTTTCAATATCGATTTGATCAAATAATTTGGATACAGCTCTTTCGAATTTACAGTCGAACCTGTCATAGGAGACTTATCACTATTCATAAACCAGTCCTCAATATTCTTCCTCTCGTATGTATGTCCATCTGAAGCAATAACAGGATCTGTAAAGACATTCCATCCAATAGGACAAGAAAGACTCTTTTTCATCTCCTCTGAATCAAAGATATACTCAAAGGTGCATACACAGTTCTCTCCATAATATAAGCATCTTTCACAGTTTCCATAGTATACAAGAATATCACAGATACAGTCTCTCTCAAAATATTCCTTCATCATTTTGATTCCCTCATCCTCGATATTGCAGTTAACACACGCCATATTTAGTATTATAATGAGTTGTAATGTGTTGTAATATATAAGTGATTTTTTTCAATTTTATTTATCCAAATCTATTCGCTCTAAATTTTGGGAGATCTGAAAGTTGAGAACTGATAAATTTATATGCAACATATCCCATAACTATTGATCCTACTGCTATTATAACTATTAAAACAGTAGGATTAATATTTTTATTATCATCTTTGCTAGACATTTTTATTATTATATAAAATTTTATTTATTTCTTTCTAGCTGGTGAAAGATTTCTCAACTTTATAACAGTCATATTACCCACATTTTTCTTATCATTCTTATCATTCTTATCATTCTTATCATTCTTATCGTTCCTCTCAAGATCAACATATGGCTGTGTATCTTGTTGAACCGATCTA
>Ga0129333_10003358_pt1 | contig 14962 bp, 10 predicted proteins | sample CPB6_08_DNA_FD_94474 | JGI IMG/M metagenome (GOLD analysis project Ga0129333, IMG submission 94474) | Freshwater to marine salinity gradient microbial communities from Chesapeake Bay, USA - CPBay_Sum_0.6_0.8_DNA | ecosystem: Environmental > Aquatic > Marine > Coastal | place: USA: Chesapeake...
GTAGCGGATTCACATCCTTGCCAAACGTTCTTGTAAGTTTGCCAAGATTTAGACTATACACCAGTAACTATAGAACAAGTGCTACTGGTAACCCTGCGGAATCAAGTCCTGCTGCGAATGCTCTGAAAGATATTAGAGAAGGCTTATTTTTAAGAGGCGAAACTTCCGGTGCATTGGCACAAATACTGGCGCATAACGGAACCTTGGATACCGAAGGCAATGAAGAATTTGATGTGGACATTATCAGTGGTACTTTCCAACTTGGAGAAGTTATCAGTTACGGAGATGTAACCAAGAATATTCAAATCAGTGTCTTTGTTGAAAGTGGTATATACGAAGAAAACTATCCACTTCGAGTTCCACAAAACGTTGCTATTATTGGTGATGAATTCCGTAGAACAATTATTAGACCAAAGATTGGCTATGATAGCTCAAGTCCTTGGGCGTTTTTACATTTTAGACGTGATCCGTTAATAGATGGAAACGTAACAACCACACAACTATATGGTTATCATTATCTAACAGATTCAACACAACCTGTTTATCCTCTGATCAATAACAAGGGTAATTATCGTAGTGCTGCTCAACTGATCGAAATCAACAGAGCATTTATGCAGGAACAGGTTGTAGGTTGGCAAAATTATCAAATAGCAAACAATATCGCACCTTTCTCAACATCTTTTGAATACAACCAAGAAATTTGTTATCGAGATATTGGTCTATTGATTGATTCGATGGTGTTTGATCTAAAGTGGAGCGGGCAAAATAGAACCATCTCAGCGGCACTAAAGTATAAAGGAGCAGCTTCGGAATTTGGAGATCCTGCACTAGCCATTGGCGCACAATTAAGTCAGACTGTAGCCGGCATCGAAAGATTAAAAGTTTTAATTGATGACGTATTAACTAACACAGAAGTTGCAACAGTCTACAGTCTTGCTGGCCAAATTATTGCATCTGCAAATGAACCGCAGATCTTCGACGAAGGTATTGTGGCTGAAACGGGATCTGATACAGTATTTGATGCATTGGTAGATGCCGTTGTAGATGTTATTAGTAATAGTGGTAGCGTTAACTATCCTAAAGACAACGGTGACCTCGATGTTTTCTTATGCAATGATGCTGTAATTCTACGTGCTATGACCTATCAAGGTCATGGCGGATTTGCCATGGTGCTTGACCCAGAAGGACAAATATTAGCAAAGAGTCCTTACTGTCAAGAATCAGCAGCATTTAGTAGAAGTATAAATGCAAAAACATTTGCTGGTGGTATGTTTGTCGACGGGTTTACTGGTAATCAACAATTTATCATAGACAGCAAAGACAGTAATACCATTATTCGTGTATCTGGTCTACTAAGACCTCCACAGACACCATGTTCATTTATTGTTAACGATAACCTTTATAGAATTAATTATATCAGAGGTTATACTTTTGGCACGGGCGCACCAACGAATACGACCGGTGGATACAGTACAGCACAATTTATCTTAGACGAACTTACACCGTTTACTGACAGCGTAACTTCTGTAACTTGTACCTTTAACGGCACAACCGATGTTGTTACAGTTGCAGGAGGACATGGTCTACAAGTTGGTGCTATAATTAAGTTTAATAATGTTGGCGGTGCTTTACCTACTGGTATAACAGCCGGTGAAGATTATTACGTATTACTCAACGGATTTACAACAACAACATTTAAGATCACGGACACTTCAGGAAGTTTAACCGCGGTAGACTTCACAGGCAACGGAACAGGAACTAGTAGTTTCAAACGAATCTTTGAAGTACTGATGCCTGGTAACCGTTCTATGTTAAGCAACGACTTTACACAAGTTGCGGATCTTGGTTATGGAGTGTTAGTAACCAACGGTGGCTTGACTGAAGCAGTGAGTATGTTTACCTACTACTGCCAAATTTCATACTACTCACTAAACGGTGGACAGATTAGATCAGTGGGTGGCTCTAGTGCTCACGGTAACTTTGCTCTAGTAGCAGAAGGTTCAGATCCATTAGAAGTTCCAACACCAACCGGATTCTATACTGACATGCATCAGACTGCTACAGTCTATGCAGCATCAACTACCACAGTTAACGAAAGAGGCGATCTTGGCATTTACCTAAATTATAGTGACTTTCTACCGTTACCAGGTAGTGAATTAGAAATTAATCACGGTAATGCTTTTACTAGATATTCTGTTACCACAGTGGCATTAGACGACCTAGCTACTAAAAGAGCCAGAGTAAACATTTCTACAGCAGGTGGTTTGATCAGTGCCGTGCCTCATGGACAAGCGGTAACAATAAGAAACAACAGTTTTCATATTCTTACAGGCGACACACTTAATGTTGCCACAAGACCATCAACTGCTCTAATACTTAATGACAGTAATTTTGTTTATCGCGTTCTAGAATTCACAGAATACACAGATCAGTACGAAGCGGAAACCTATACGATTACCAATATCAACTTAGGTACAGGTGTAATTACCACTGATATACCACACAGACAACAAACAGGTTATCAAGTAAGATTTACCAAGGCAGCAGGTGCTGCTCTACCAGTTGAAATAGTAGCGGGAGAAAGTCCAGAAGATGGTAATATCTATTACATTGCTAGCACTCCTTCTACTACACAGTTTACAATTAGTACGACAGAAACTGGTTCAGCTCTGACCTTTACATCTCCTTCATTATCAGGTGTATGTACAATGAGTCCTTATGGTCTGTCTCTTACACAGTTAAGAGAAAACTATGACTATATTGAACTTGTAGCCTATGATCCACAACCTGGTTTAGGTTCGTCACAGGCCATTACAGGAGCAGCTGGTGCTACTGTAGCCAACTGCTTTGACAGAACTAGTCATGGACTAACAGCAGGCACACCAATTAGATTTACCGCAACAAGTTTACCATCCAACATCACAACCAGTGAAGTGTACTATGTAACCAATGCTAATATCAACGCCAACAGATTTAGTGTTAGTGCAACACATCATATTGACAGTACATACATTGGTGTTACAACTGGCCTTGCCTTTGCAGTAGGTCCAACACTGAGCAACATCACAGGATCTGGTCCATACTTTGCAACCATATCTGGTATTACATGTCTCGAAACTTTAGAAATTGGTCAAACAATTTATGCTAGACCAAACCTTACCAGCGTAACCGTAGCTGGTAACGGCACAAATTGTACCTATACATTTACCGCCCAGTCAGTACCACCGTATCTTCCAGAACAACAAATTCTTATCAGCGGTTTTGCCACAGGTGGATACAACGGAACATTTACTGTTATCAGTTGTACAAATACCACCGTAACTGTAGCTAACACTACTACTGGCGGTACAACCACTGGTGGTACCATTGCAGTTGTAGTAACAGGTGCTCTAGCAGCAAACACTACCATTTATAGTAAGAGCACAGCAACCAGCAGTATTGTTGTTCAATCAGCGGCTAGCCCGTCGGCAGGTACTGTGGTGTTTAACGCAGAAGGTTCCGTACTTACTACGGCAGGCGGTTCAGGTATAGCCTATAAGGTATGCGCCGGTGAGAGGGGCGATACACAACTAGCAGTTGGCAATCTTGGCGGAGCTGATGCTACTAGGTTAGCCAACGGTATTACCACAGGTTCTAACTACAAGTTTGTTTATGAAAATACAGAATATTCAATCACAAATTATCAAAGTGCAGAAACACTTGGCACCGACTACGCACTAATCACAGTAAGTCCTGCATTTGTAAGACCAGTTACTAGATTTAATAATCCTGTCACACTTAAAGGTGCAGTAGATTCCCCAAGCACACTAGCCAAAGGCACCTTAACAATTAGAATTTCTCTAACTCGTGTTACTTCACACGACTTACTGGAAATTGGTACAGGTTCTTATGCAGATACAAACTATCCAAATGAAATTTATGGTCCGCCTGTAAATTCAATTGCATCAGTTCCAACTTATGCAACACAGGCAGACAACGAAAGTGGCGAATTGGTTCTTCGTGCTCAGATGCAAGAAAGAGGATCTGGACGCACATTCTTTGTGACCACTGACCAGTTTGGTAACTTTTCTGTAGGTCCTTTCTTTAAAGTTGACCAAGGTACTGGTACTGTTACATTCTCAGCTAGTATTGCTCTTAGCCAATTAGATGGTCTTGGATTCAAACGTGGTACTACGATCAGTGAATTCTCAACAGCAATGGATGAGGGTCGTGTTGACGCTGTACCAACTGAAGCGGCTATTAGAACATACATAGGTCGCAGGCTAGGTTTGGATTATTCTGGTGCAGTAGTAGCAACTTCAGAAAGAATTCCGGCAAACAAAGGATTCATGGCCTTAGATGGAAGCCTACAATGGTTAGGACCATCGGACATGGACATGAACAATTATAAGATTGTTAACCTTGCGACTCCAACCATTGGCACTGATGCTGCCAGATTACAGGATATAAAGATCAGTAATCTTAAAGACGACGATGGCACAAATTTATTCAACCTATCTACCATACAGGCAGGCCAATTACTGACATTGGATGGTACTGGGAACACAATAATAAATGTAACACCAACAGGCGAAGTAACATTTGATATACAAGCTGGTGACAGTACTATCAACGTGATTAGAACTGTGGTCAGTGATGGAGTTATTGACAACGCTAATATCAATGCTTCGGCTGCTATTGCACAAAGTAAATTGGCAATGACGGCGGCCAGCACTCGCGTTAATGCTACAGGCATAACACAGGCTGATAGAGGACTAGCCAGCTTCAATGATGCAGAATTTACAATTACTCCTGCAGGCAGTGGTTGGGTGCAGTTAAAAGACAATGGTGTTGCTCTAACTAAGTTACCACAAATTGGTTCGGATCGAGTATTAGGTAACAGTACATCAAGTGCGGCCAACGTAGCTGAAGTTACATTCAGTACTGTGGTAAGCGAAGGTCTAGCAGTTAAAAAGAATCAATTCAGTGGAGGAACTGGTTATTTAAGAAGAACTAACAGCGGTGCTGGTAACTGGACTGATGATGCACATTACGGCATTGTTGATCATGCTACAGCGGCCACAGGTAACACATTGGTCTTTAGAGATACTAACGGTGACTTTGCTGCAAGAAATCTAAATCTAGAACAATTACAGATTGACAGCAAAGTAGCTGTAGATACTGAAGCAGTTGGTACGGGCGGCTTTATTAAATTTTACGGCTATCTAGGCACAGCAGGTATTTTAGTTGGTGATGGCACAGTTGATAACACAGACAAAATTAACTATCACAATAATAGGCAGCACATATTTAGAAGTCAGGACGGCGCTTCAACATTTGCCACAATTAATTCTAGTGGTATTACTGTTGGATCGTTGATAAACTGTACATCAATTACCACTGGCGCAGAAGCTACAGCAGGTACAGTTACAGGCCGTTGGACTCTAACAGGAACCAGCCGTTGGCAGGCAACCTATGCTGCGGACCTTGCTGAATATTACGAAGGTGATAAAGAATATCCTGTAGGAACTGTACTAGTGTTTGGAGGCAACAAAGAAGTCACAGCCAGCACATTCAAAGGCGATACAAGAGTAGCAGGTGTAGTCAGCGACAGCGCGGCCTATGCTATGTATGGAGCATGTCCAGGATTGAAAAATCTTGTAGCCTTACAAGGTCGCGTACCTTGTCGTGTAGTTGGCAAAATACGTAAGGGCGATTTATTAATTACTGGCGTAGCTGTTGGATGTGCTGTATCAGCAGGCTCAGAAGCCAAAACAGGAACAGTGATTGGCAAGGCATTACAGGATTACGATTCAGATCATATTGGCACAATTGAAGTTGCCGTGGGAAGAAACTAATGGCACAGCAAACTATAAACGCAGGTAGTGCTCCAATTGTTTGGAGCACAGTTGAAGATGCTTTTACCAAAATTAATGCTAACTTTGACGAGATATATGCCACAGTAGGAGGAGCACTAGGTAGTGTCGTTGACTTCACAAGTCTAAGTTCTAATGTTAGCCCCAGTGCTACAGAAACTTACGACCTTGGTAGTCCAAGCTATCGTTGGCGAGACCTCTACCTAGCAGGCGAAAGTCTTTATCTAGGTAATGCTCAAATTACCGCAAATATAACAGGTGTGGTAAATTTACCAGCAGGATCAACTGTTGGTGGTGTGTTAATTAAAAACCCTGGAGAAGGTGCATTTACCAATATTGCTGTGGCAGGACAAGGTACTATTGAAGCAGACAGTTATGATGATACAATTACGTTTGCCAACGGTAATGCTGGTATAACCATTACCACAAATACAGGAACTGATACCGTAACAATTACCAATAGCGGTATATTAAGTATCAGCGGAACCGCTAGCCAAATTGGCGCTACAACTGTATCAGGTGTGACCACACTGACAAATTTAGGTGTTCTAAGTTTAACAGGCGAGGCAGGCGGAATAGGTGTCGATGCCAGCACTGGAGATGTAACCATTACTAATCTTGGTGTGAAAAGATTAATTGCTGGTTCAGGTATTAGTATTACGCCTGTAGGCGGCACTGGAAACGTAACCATTGAAAACTCTGCACCAGCTAGTCCAACATTTAGAACAATTAGAGTAGACGGAGACTTTATTAATCAGGTTCAAGCTGATCCAGGTAACCTAAACGACATTTTAAATTTAGTAAGCGGTGCTGGTATTACCATTAGCACTAACGCATCCACTGACACAATTACATTTACAGTAAACAGTAACTTAGATATCAAAGGCAGCGTATTTGGCGGGGACAGTAGTCTAATTGTTGATGGGACCAGCGGAAACATTTTTGGTCAGACCATCACTGCGGCGGTAAGTTTTCAAGGTAATTTAACTGGTAACGTTACTGGCACAGTTTCTGGTAATGCTGGATCTGCTACCGTAGCTAGTACTGTTGATATTACAAATACCAACGGCCTAACAACTGTATACTATCCAACATTTACTGAAAATAGGACCACTGGACAGATACTGCGCGGTGACGTTGACTTAACGTATAGAACAGATACTAATACCCTCACAGCAGTAAACTTTGCTGGTAACCTTACAGGCTCTGTAACAGGTAATATTTTTACAACATTGATTGACAGCGCAGACAGTTCTGCAATCACAGTTACACCTGCCGCAATTTTCAGCTCAGACGTTACAGTTGAAAACGACCTAAATGTTACACAAAGATTTTTATTACAAGGCAGTAGAGTAATAAACTTAACAGAATTACAATCTATAGTGGCAGCAAGTGCTGACTTTGCTGACTTCAAAACAAGAATAGCAGCATTAAGTTAATGGAGCGATAAATGGCAAAGCAAGTAATAAATGTTGGCACAACCACTAACGATAGAACTGGAGACAGTATTAGATTGGCCTTTCAAAAGGTCAATGCTAATTTTACAGAAGTTTATAACGCTCTAAACAACGAACCATCAAGACGAGATATAGTAGGATCAATATTTGCAGATGATTCTACTTTACTGGTAGATGCAACATTAGGGCGTATTGTTGGACCTGTGTTTGCAAACGTTACAGGGAATGTAACAGGGAATGTAACAGGTAACTTGACAGGAAATGTAACTGGTAATGTTACAGGTAACTTAGTTGGCGATATTCGTGGCTCTGTGTTTGCAGATGATAGTAGTGTAATGGTAAACGCAGTTGATCGTAAACTGGTCTCAACAACAGCAGAATTAGGCACTATAGAAATTGCAGGCAATACTATCACTACCACAGACAGTAGTGCAATCACCATAGACCAAGTTGTTAATCTTGGCAGCGATGTAAACGTTGGGGGTGATCTATTACCCAATGTGGCCAACGGTGGGAACCTAGGTAGTAGTGCAAAACCATGGGGTAGTCTATATGTCAGTAACAATACTATCTATATTGGCGGACAAGCAATCAGCATAAATGACCAAGGCGAACTAACCTACAATGGTAACAGAGTAGCACACGAAAACGGCGAGTTTATGACATTGGATAATCTTAGTGATTTAAATGTCAATAGTCCTAACTCTGGAGATACTATCGCTTGGGCAGGCTATCAATGGGTCAATGTTCCTCTCACTCAAGATAGACTTGCCGACGATGGTGATGAAGTCGTACTGGTAGGTGGTGCTAATCCTTATGTAACATTTCCTGCGATCACGGGCGGCGATCAACTAATAATACAAGGTGCTGAAGTTAGTTCAGTGTCAGGCAGTCTTGCACTTACTTCACAGGACAACCTTAACATAATAGCCAACGGGTCTGGCGCAGCACCTGGAGGATCAAAGAATTGGACATTCAGTGCGGATGGTAGTTTAACTATACCGGGTGACATCCGCAGTGACAGCAATATCAACATTGAGATCAACCTTGCAGATTCAACTCTGCGTAGATGGCAGTTCGGTGAGGATGGCAATCTAGAAGCCCCGGGCATTGTCAGTGCCGCTGGGTTACGAACATCAGAAACTAAAATAGCATTAGGTTCAAATGCTGGTCAGACTTCACAAGGCTCCGGAAGTGTGGCCGTTGGTGCGTTTGCTGGTCAGACTTCACAAGGCCCACTGTCAGTGGCCATAGGTTATGGAGCAGGAGCCGCAACACAAGGATCCATCTCTGTAGCAATTGGTAACCTAGCTGGTTCTACTACCCAAGGCGGCTTGTCAGTGGCTGTTGGTAGCGGTACTGGCCAAGTTAACCAAGGTTACGAGGCAGTGGCAGTTGGATCAACGGCTGGGTTTACTGATCAAGGCACTTGGTCAGTGGCCATAGGTAGTTATGCAGGTGCATTCTCACAGGGTGAGGATGCCATAGCCATTGGTCGTTTCGCTGGACAGACAGATCAACCTGACAACACAATCATATTAAATGCCAGCGGTAGTGCAGTCGACGGGGTTGCCGCACAAACTAATAGTTTTTATGTAGCACCAATTAGAAATGCCAGTGGCACCAGCGGACTACTACAATATAATGCGACCACCAAAGAAGTCACCTACAGCAGTGATATCCGCAGTGAAGGCAACATCAACATTGACATCAACTTATCAGACTCGACTCTACGCCGTTGGCAGTTTGGTGAGGATGGTGAACTGACATTGCCCGAAGATGCTGTTATAAAAACCATGTCTGGAAACTTGACCATTGAAGGTGAAAGCTATGTAATTATTGATTCTGCAACTAATGGACAGATTGATATAGGACGAAGCAGTGGTGTAGGAGCGGTGTCACTAGGTAATAAATCCAATGGCACTAATGTGGTAGTTGATGATTTATTTGTCGCAAATGGAGTCTATGAATTCTTCAGTAGTTTGGCAGATGCTACCGGTGTAGTGACACACAACTGCGCCAACGGACACTTATTTTATCATACAAGCCCAGATACCAACTGGACTGTGAATTTAACTAATTTACTTGATACATGGAATAGAGCTACCTCAGTGACCATAATCATAGCGCAAGGCGTTACAGGTTACTATCCTAGTGCAGTTCAGATTGCAGGTGTGGCACAGACTATAAACTGGCAGGGCAATGTCACTCCAACACCTAGCACCAACAGAACCGATGTGGTGAGATTCAGTATCATAAACAATTCTGGCACTTACATCGTGCTGGGACAACTAACAGGATTCTAACGTGCTAAGTTCATTCACAGGTTCATTCAAGTTTGGTCGTCGTCGACGCCTCTCACTACTGCCAGCAGGATATGTTACTTTGGCTGGGTTGACATGGGCACCTATGACCACAGGAGGAACTTATGCAGCAGCACAAACCTACGCCGCAAACTTCACAGGTCTAGGCTTTTCGGCAGGCACATGGCGAACGGTAAATATTAAAAAGAGAGCGATCTATGACAGCTACAGTACAAACAATTAATATAGGTAACCTAGTCAACGACGGTCTAGGCGACGATCTACGCACCGCGTTTCAAAAGGTTAATGCAAACTTTGCTTCGCTTGTAACCACATTTAACCTAAGTGCTGCTAATACACAAACAGCAGGTGCTAAGGTATACAAAGAACAGGTAAACAGCGTACTTTATTTTCGTAATCTTGTAGCTGGAAACTATATCACTGTTACAGAAAATTTAGATACCATACAAATTACTAACACTCAACCCGATGCCTTTATACAGGTCAGCGGAAATACAGGAACAGTTCAAGCGGCCAATGGTACCGGTATTACCATCCAGGGCGGTAATAATGTTAATACCACGGCCAACGGGCAATATCTAACAATTGAAACTAACATTGATCTTAACGCAGTATTACAAGGTTTTGACTTTGGTCCTGTTTCTGGACAATACACAAATACTATACAGATTCTTTCATCGGCTGCTAATGTAGACTTTGGAACATTTTTATTGCCTGGACCATTTAATGTAGACCTAGGCGCTATCTAAGGAGCCGGTATGATAACTTGGGTAACTCCTGCAGGTAGATTAGGAATAGTAACTGAAAGAGTTATACTAGAAATTCCTTTGCAGGCTACTTCTGATGTTGGTCCTATTACATTTACATTACTGGCAGGACGATTGCCTAGAGGCCTTAGATTAGATGCAGCCACAACCACTGATAGCACACAGACTACTGTGTTTGTCAAAGGCAGTCCAACAGAAGTTCGCCGTTATACAGAAAATAGATTTGTTATAAGAGCTGACGACGGAGAGGATATTGAAGATCGCACATTTAGCATTGATGTAGATGGCAGTGACGAACCTGCATGGGTCACTAAAGAAGGATTTCTAAACGTAGGGCAAGGTGAAAATTACTTTGTTCTTGATAATGCTTATGTTGATTTTCAACTTGAAGCTGAAGATGCAGATGAGAACGCAGGAGACGTATTAGAATATTACGTCGTACCTAATGGTGGGGAACTTCCGCCGGGATTGACATTAACCAGAAACGGAAGAATTTTTGGATTCACTGATCCTGTATTTGCCATTGATATAGCAGGACCAGGTGGCTACGACAGCGCACCATTTGACATAATGTCACTGGATATTGCAGAATCAAGAAGCAATGGTTTCGATAGTTATCTATTTGACAATGTAACCTTTGATTACAATGAGCCTAGCAACGCTCCTCGCCGCCTAAGTAGATTTTATACATTTATTGTAGGTGTCAGTGATGGTGCTAATGAAGTAAGACGTTTATTTAGAATTTGGGTAGTCACAGAAGAATTCTTACAAGCAGACAACAGTATTGTTCAAGTTGATACTAATTTATTTCGCGCAGATAACACCGGCGACAGATTACCAATTTGGATTACAGAAAGCAATCTAGGACGTTGGCGTGCTAACAATTACCTTACAGTATACTTGGATGTATATGATCCTCCTAGTTTGTCAGGAACTATAACATATATTTTATTGCCAACCAATCCTGATGGATCGGCTAGTATATTGCCTCCAGGCATGGCCTTAGACAGCATAACAGGAGAAATAGCAGGACGAGTACCTTACCAGGCGGCAGTTACCAAACGCTATTCATTTACCATGCAGGCTGTCAACTATCCTGCAACTTTAAATGAACTAACTTATACTGTATTACTAGGCAATTGGAATAGCACCGTAAGTTATAAAGTTGGACAAGCAGTTCGTTACCCGGGACCCGGCGGTACAATCTTTGTTTATATTTGTATAAAGAATAATCTAAATCAAGTGCCAAATGCCGTTGACAGCATATATTGGTCACGTGGTGTTTCAACTGCTGAAAAAACTTTTTACATTGACATCATTGGTGAAATTGAAAGCGCCATCGAATGGATTACCGATGATGATCTTGGAACTATTATACCCAACCAAGCGAGTCAAAAGTTTGTTGAGGCTCGAAGTTTACGATACGGTGGGCGTGTTATCTATGACTTTATGAGCGGATCACTGCCTCCTGGACTAGAGTTCTTATCAACTGGATTAATACTTGGCAAGGTAAAACAATTTGCAGACGACAACGGCCCCGGACTTACTAGATTTTATGAGCGAGTAGATACAGCTATAGACAGCTCAACGGCTAGTAGGGATTTTACAGATACATTTGATAGTGGTGATACTAGCTTTGACAAAACATTTACATTTACAGTCAAAGCTAGAGACAGCGCCAACTTTAGTGAATTAGAAAGAACCTTTAGTATACTGGTCGTTGCAGACAATACAAAGACATTTGCTAATCTATACCTAAAGGCGTTTCAAGTCAAAGATAAAAGACTAGAGTGGTTTAACTTTATTACAGACAACGGAATTTTTAAACCAGAAGAAATTTATAGATACGGTGACCCAAACTTTGGCATTCAGACTGAATTAAAAATATTAATGTTTGCAGGCATAGAAAGTGTCAGTGCTGTTAAATATGTTCAGGCAATGAGCCGCAATCATTATAGAAAACAGATAAGATTTGGTAATCTAAATTACGCTGTGGCTAAAGATCCCGTTACTCAGGAACCAATTTACGAAGCTGTATTTGTAGAAATAGCCGATGAATTTGAAAAAGACGGTGTTAGTGTGCAAAATACTCTACAGTTAAATAATAATATAAACAGTAAAGTTTTGTTAAGCTACGATTCTATAAGAGTTGACAGTGATATTCCGTTAGTCAGTGACAGCGACCATCAACGAGTGTTTCCTAACAGTTTCAAAAATATGCGCAAACGTATACAGACGTTAGGAGAAAGAGATCGCACATTTTTACCATTATGGATGCGCAGTATTCAAAGTCAGGCATTTGTTGAAACAGGTTATGTTAAAGCATTAGTATTATGCTATACACAGCCAGGATACAGCACAGGTTTAATCAGCAGAATAAAAGCGTCTGAATTTGATTTCAAAATGATTAACTTTACAGCTGATCGTTATCTGATTGACGTATTAGATGGTGTTATAGAGAATAAATATCTAGCATTTCCGCAACGTGGAGAAAAATTACCGTGAGCAATATTAATTACGCAAGTATAAATGAAAACTTCCCAGTAGCTGGGCAAGACAACGACACACAGGTGTTTCGTGATAATTTTGATACAATCAAAACCAGTCTGCGATATGCCAAAGAAGAATTAGAAGTTCTACAGGATTCAGCCACTGGAGCGGCAAGATTAAATGCTGCAAATGATTTCCAAGGAAATGTAATCACTGATGCTAAATTTGTAGCAAACGTAGAACAGGTATTCAACGGCGGTAATTGGAATGTTGGCACATGCCAAGTGGATTATCAAAATGGTAATTATCAAATTTTTAAATTTGGTACTGCCGGCGGAACAGTTGCTATGGATTTTGTTAACTTGCCTGTAAACGAAGTTGTTCCAGGTGTAGGTAGAATTACCCTAGAACTGTACACAGACGGCACTTCGCAAGTGGTAAGTTTTACAGCGTCTGGAAGTCTAGCATACAAGAAAAACTTTGTAGGCAACATTACATTGAACTCATCTAGCGATCGCAGAATTTTGGAAGTTTGGCGTCATAGCTCCGGTATTATCTTTATCAACAATGTTGGATTATTTCAATAATGTTTCACCCGTTTGAAGAAGATCTAAGTAAACTCAAAGATAATGAGGTTGAAGAAAAACTTCAAGAACTTTCACGAAAATATTTTACTGCCCAAAGATTAGGCAAGCCAGAATTGTTGACACAAATTGGTACGTTTGTTACAATATACAAGCAAGAGCTTTCTAAAAGACTTTTGTCTAAAACACAAAACACATACGATACAGATTTGAATCAACTAATAAATGTGGACAAATAATTCAATAGATGATCTTATAATTGGAGTTATGCGACATGGACCTGGGGTTCTTGAGTATGCTACTTCAAAAGATCCACTGCTACAACAATACATAGAAACCGTAGATCGTGAGAGACTAGATTATCCTACACCTAGTGCTATTGTAGATACTAACGATTGGTTTATTCCAAAAGAATATAAAGAATTAGATATTGAAGAGTATCTAGTAAATCAATGTCCAACAGAGAATTATCAACGACTAATTACAGAACTTCAACTGTATCGCAGCCATAATATGATGCCTGTACTAAGGACAATGAAATATATAGTAGATACACTAAGAAAAAACAACGTAGTGTGGGGCGTAGGACGTGGATCTAGTGTATCCAGTTATGTGCTGTTTTTATTAGGTGTGCATAAAATTGATAGCGTTAAATACGATTTACCAATAGAAGAATTCTTCAAAGGAGAAACAAATGGGTAAGACATACAGAACAATGCGTGGAAAAGAAGTAGACTTTGAAAAACTAAGTCTTAAGAACGAAACTACACCAGCTGTAGGTAATATGAAAGTAAATGCTCGCGGTGACGAAATTGGCCCGGGAGGTAAAATCGTTAGAACACGTGAGCAAGTTCTAGCTGACTACTACAAAAACAATCCTCGCGAAACAATTGAAGCGGGTGCTAGAGGCAGTAAGAGGTAAGCATGAGTTTTAACTACGGTGTTAAAAATATTAAAATTCGTGCTCTGAACAATGATGTGATTGTACAGGACATGGATTTTGGAGAGCTTACTCTTAAGAGTGGTATAGTCCTAAGATCAGATGACGGTCAATCCCACGGTGTAAAACCACGATGGGCTAAGGTTTACAAAATTGGCCCTAATCAGACAGATGTTAAAGAAGGACAATGGATCCTAATCGAACACGGTCGTTGGACTCGTAAATTAAAAATTGATGACGGCAATGGTGTTAAAGAAATTCAAAAAGTAGATTTGAATGCTATTATGGCTGTGTCTGACGAGCCACCAACTTCTGAAGATATACTACTGAAAGATTCTGTCTAATGCATATGAAAAAGAAAAGTTGGGATGTTGACCAAATTATGTCCCAGCTTCATAGCATGACCCGCGAAATTAAAAGTCCCTATAACGACGGTTTTACGTCATGGGGTATCAAACAAGATCTATACTTAATTAAATTTTTAGTAGATGAAGCTATGAAAGAATTGCCAATGTATGGCGATTTGGAAACAGACTTCTTGAAAC
>Ga0129333_10003359_pt1 | contig 14962 bp, 13 predicted proteins | sample CPB6_08_DNA_FD_94474 | JGI IMG/M metagenome (GOLD analysis project Ga0129333, IMG submission 94474) | Freshwater to marine salinity gradient microbial communities from Chesapeake Bay, USA - CPBay_Sum_0.6_0.8_DNA | ecosystem: Environmental > Aquatic > Marine > Coastal | place: USA: Chesapeake...
TGCGCCGAGGTGTCAAAAGCGTAGAGGCGACCGGTATTTCGCATCGCGGCCCCAAGGGCCAAAGTCTTCCCGCCCGCGCCAGCGCAAAAGTCCACCACCATCTCGCCCCGTTTGGCATCGAGCAGCAGGGCCAATAGCTGTGAGCCTTCGTCCTGCACCTCGATGGCGCCTCGGGTAAAGGCTGGGAGTTTGTTGAGCGCAGGCTTGCCCGCGATACGCAGACCCCATGGCGAGTAGGGGGTGGATGTGGCAGAGATGCCCTCAGACTGCAATTCTTTCTGGATCGCCTCGCGTTTGGCCAGCAAGGTATTGACCCGCAGGTCCAAGTCAGCGCCATGGTTGAGGCTGTCGACCAAGGGCCAGAAATCGCCGGTCAGCTGGTCCTTGAGCGGCTGCACCAGCCAGTCGGGCAGGTTATGCCGATGCGGCTCCAGCAGTTCTTCAGGCCGCACCTGGTCACAGGAGGACAGCCATTGTTTTTCCGAATCGCTCAGCGCAGCCGCGAGCCATTCCCGCGGGGCGGCAAAGCCCAAAATTGCCAGACGGCGCTCTTTGGGGCCACTCCCGGACAAGGCCAGTTTTTCCAGCAACAGCTTTCTGCGCAGCACCGCATACACAGTCTCTGCCAGGGTGGCGCGCTCACGGGGGCCCAGATTGCGATGGTCACGGAAAAATCGCGATACAACCGCATCGGCGGGGTGTTCGAACCGCAGCGCCTGCCTCAACAGTTCGGTGCAGAGTTCGAGCAAGGATTTGGGATGCATGCAAAGGAATGTTGAATTTGGCCTAGGATTGTCCCATGTCGAAAGAAAAACTCGCCCCGCTGCCCTCTATCCCGCTGGGCCTGTACCGGCATTACAAGGGCCAGCTGTACGAAGTGATCGGGATGGCGCGTCACAGCGAGACGCTGCAGCCCCTGGTGGTGTACCGGGCGCTTTACGGCGAGCATGGCCTGTGGGTCAGGCCTGCCGAAATGTTTGAAGAGCGGGTTGAAATCGAGGGCGTTTCACAGCCACGCTTTGCCAGGCTGGTATCTGATTCACCGCTGCGCTAACAGCTGGGCGATCGCGCGCGGGTAGATCAGGTGCTCCTGGGTCAAGACCCGCGCTGCCAGACTCTCTTCGGTATCGTGGGGCAGTACCGGCACCACCGCCTGCGCCAGGATCGGGCCGTGGTCGAGTTCGGCGGTGACCTGATGCACCGTGGCGCCAGCAAACTTGCATCCCGCCTCGATCGCGCGCCGGTGGGTGTGCAGGCCGGGGAACGCGGGCAACAGCGACGGGTGGATGTTGAGCAGTCGGCCGTTGAAGTGTTCAACAAAGCCAGGAGTGAGGATGCGCATGAAGCCGGCCATCACCACCAGCGCTGGCTGGCTGGCGTCAATCGCGGCCATCAGGGCGGCATCAAAATCTTCGCGTGAGGCGTAAGCGGTGTGCTCAATCACAGTGCTTGCAATACCCGCCCGCTCAGCCAGGGTCAGGCCCTTGGCCTTGGCATTGTTGCTGATGACGCGCTCCACCCGGGCGCCCAGTTTTTCGGGCCACTGCTCTCGCTCGGCAGCGCGAATGATGGCTGCCATGTTGGAGCCGCCGCCGGAGATCAGAATCACGATGTTTTTCATGGCTGGGCTTCATTATCCTTGTTGTGTTGTGCACAACAGCTTGTTGTGGGCAACACAACAGCTCTTGGACCGGGTATGTTAAAACCCCGGCTTTCGAGCCTTTTGACTAACGGTCTATTTCGGAAGACACCCCATGGATCTGGCATTTACTCCTGAAGAACAGCAATTTCGCCAAGAGGTGCGCGCCTGGGTGCGGTCCAATTTGCCCAGGGAGATCTCTCACAAAGTGTTCAATGCCCTGCACCTGAGCCGCGAGGATCACCAGCGTTGGGCCCGGATCCTGGGCCAAAAAGGCTGGCTGGCCTGGGGCTGGCCCAAAGCCTTTGGTGGGCCGGGCTGGAACGCGGTGCAAAAACATTTGTTTGAGGAAGAGTGCGCCCTGGCCGGTGCACCCCGTGTGATTCCTTTTGGCCCGGTCATGGTGGCGCCAGTCATCATGACTTTTGGCACGCCCGCACAGCAGGCGCGTTTCCTGCCCGGCATCGCCAGCGGGGAAGTCTGGTGGAGCCAGGGCTATAGCGAGCCAGGCTCTGGCTCCGATCTGGCCTCCCTCAAGACACGGGCTGAACGCCAGGGAGATCATTACCTGGTCAATGGTCAGAAAACCTGGACCACCCTGGGCCAGTATGGCGACTGGATTTTCTGCCTGGTACGAACCAGTCATGAGGGCAAGCCACAAACCGGTATCTCTTTTCTGCTGATCGACATGAAGTCTCCCGGCGTGACCGTTCGGCCGATCCGGCTGATCGATGGCGGTCACGAAGTGAATGAGGTGTTTTTTGACAATGTCCAGGTGCCGTTGGACAACCTGATTGGCGAGGAAAACAAGGGCTGGACCTATGCCAAGCACTTGCTGAGCCACGAGCGCACCAATATTGCCGATGTCAATCGGGCCAAGCGCGAGCTTGAGCGCCTCAAGCGCATTGCCAGGGACGAAGGCGTGTATGAGGACATGCGCTTTCGGGATGAAATCGCCCGGCTCGAGGTTGATGTGGTGGCGCTGGAGATGATGGTGCTGCGCGTCCTGTCGGCCGAGAAATCCGGCAAGCAATCGCTTGATATTGCCGGCCTGCTCAAGATTCGTGGCAGCGAGATCCAGCAGCGCTATACCGAGCTGATGATGCTGGCAGCCGGGCCCTATGCCATTCCATTGATTCGGGAAGCCATGGAAGCGGGTTGGCAGGGCAACTTTCCAGGTGGGTCTTTGGCCAATGCCACATTGGCCAGCACCTATTTCAATTACCGCAAAACCACGATCTACGGCGGCAGCAATGAGGTGCAACGCAATATCGTGGCGCAGACCCTGCTGGGCTAAGCTGGAGAACACAAACCATGGATTTCGATTTTTCTGACGAGCAGGAGCAACTGCGAGACGCAGTGCGCAAATGGGTGGGCAAGGCCTATGACTTTGATCGTCGCAGCGCGATTGCGGATGCAGGAGGTTTTTCGCCTGAGGCCTGGACTGAGCTGGCCGAGTTGGGGCTCTGCGGGCTGTACGTGCCGGAGGATCATGACGGCTTGGGCCTGGGTCCTATCGAGGGCATGGTGGTCATGGAAGAGCTCGGGCGCGGTCTGGTGCTGGAGCCCCTGGCGCAAAGCCTGATCGCCGCAGGCGTGCTGGCCAACTACGCCAGTGAAGAGCTCAAGTCGGCTTGGCTGCCTCGGCTGGCCACAGGACAAGCGGTGGTGACTCTGGCTCAGCAAGAGCGCAAAGCGCGCTACCGCCTGGAACTGTGCGAAACAACAGCCCAACAGGCGGGCGGGCAATGGCTGCTCAGCGGCAGCAAGCAGCTGGTGCCCGCTGGCGACCTGGCCGATGCCTGGCTGGTGCCCGCGACGGTGCAGGGCAAGCTGGCCTTGTTTTTGCTGGAGCGCCGCTCCAGCCAGGTTCAGGCAGCGGGCTACAGCACTCAGGATGGCGCGCGCGCAGCCGATCTGACGATCGAGCAGGCTTCGGCGCAGCTGCTCACCACCGAAGGCCTGGCCGCACTTGAGCTGGCAGTCGATGTTGGCATTGCCGCGCTGTGCGCTGAAGCAGTGGGCGTGATGGACATGACCATGCATGTCACCCTGGAGTACCTCAACACCCGTAAGCAGTTCGGCGTGGTAATTGGCAGCTTTCAGGCCCTGCGCCACCGGATCGCCGACATGAAGATGCAGCTGGAGCTGGCACGCTCGATGAGCTACTACGCCAGCCTCAAGCTCAATGCCCCAGCCGAGGAGCGGCGACGTGCAATCTCCCGTGCCAAATTCCAGCTCGGTCAATCGATGCGCTATGTCGGACAGCAAGCGGTGCAACTGCATGGTGGCATCGGTGTCACCGACGAGTACATCGTCAGCCATTACTTCAAGAAATTGACCCAGCTGGAATTGACCTTTGGCGACAGTCTGCACCACCTGGGCGAAGTGTCTGCGCGCATGCAGGACGCAGCGGGCGTATTCAGTTGAGTGGCCCGGCCCAGACCGGGCCAGACCTTATTTGAGAATGCCCAGCAGGTTGGTGAAGCTGTCGGTCCAGGGCCTGAAGCCGGCGCGCACCTGAAGGGTTTGCGCATTCTCCAGTTGGGGCAGCAAGCGGGCAGTCGATGCGGGATCGACCAGCAGGACCCAGTTGGAATTCATGCACAGCGGGCTGTCATCGCCTGGCGCAAAGTCCTGCATCAGGGCGGTTTTGCCAAATTGCTGGGCGATCGCTGCCATGACAGGCTTCAGATCCAGATAATGATTGGTGATGTGAACCGCCAGGATGCCACCTGACTTGAGGTGACCAAAATAGGTTTTCATGGCCTCCAGCGTCAGCAAATGGGTGGGAATCGAGTCGCCAGCAAAGGCGTCCATCACCAGCAGGTCAAATTGCTGCGCTTGCTCACGCTCAAGCATGAGACGTCCATCGCCCAGAATATGCTGGACCTGGGCAGGGGAGTCGGACAGATAGCTAAATTCCTTGCGTGCCAGATCCAGCACCTGCTCGTTGATCTCGTAAAAGCGCAATTCATCACCAGCCCGACCGTAGGCTGCTAGGGTGCCGGTGCCCAGCCCCAGGATGCCAACCTTGCGCGGGCTTACCCCATCCTGCGCATGGAACGCACGGCCGATGCCTGATTTTTCACAGTAATAAGCGGTCGGGCTTCGGCGCAAGTTCGGGCTCAGGTATTGTTCGCCATGGTTGATGCGCCCATGCACCAGCTGCCTCAAGTGACCGTGTTTTGAATCGGGGTTGTCCACCACACGCAACTGACTGTAGAAGTTGCGCACCACCAGCCGAAAACCATCCACATAGCCGAAGCTGATCATGCCCAGGCGCAGCCCGTAGCCCAGCAGTATCAGCAGCAGCAAGACTTTCCACATCGATCTGAGCTCGGGCCACACCACGATCAGCACTAGCGCGGCGCAGAGAAACAGTCCCAGGGGCAGTTCGTAATAGGCATTGAACACGGCTGGCGCCACCAGGCCGACCACAACACCACCCACAGCACCGCCAATTGAAAGCATCAGGTAGAACAGGGTGAGATGACGTGGCGGGGGTTTGCGGCGCACCAGTTCGCCATGGCAAACCATGCAGAAGGCAAACAGGCTGATGCTGATCAGGGGAACGAGCCATTGCACATCGGTGCCATCGTCCAGAGAAAAATCCAGCGCCACGAACGACAGCACGGTGAGTGTCATGAACAGCGGGCGTACATAGTAGCGGGGCGCGTCAAAGCACAGAATGAAGCTCAGCAGGTAAATGCTCAGCGGCAGCACCCAGAGGAATGGAATGGGGGCCACATCCTGGGTCAGGTGCCGGGTGAGCGACAGCAGCAGGATCGAAGGCGTGGCCGACAGGCCAATCCAGAGCAGGCATTCAGCCCAGCTTGGCTTCGGCGCCGGATCAAAGCTGGCGGTCTCAGTTAAGCGATCCGATGCGCTGACGCGTCGCCAGGCATAGAGCGAAGTGGCCAGGCAGGAGGCGACAAACAGCGCGTAGCCAATTGACCAGCCGCGCGCCTGGGTATCCACCGCCCAGATCGGCTCGATCAGTACCGGGTAGCTCAGCAAGGCCAACATGGAGGCCAGGTTGGACAGTGCATACAGACGATAGGGATGGGCGCTGGTCACGGCCGCCGAGTAGGTGCGTGCATACCAGGCCTGCATCAGTGGCCCGGTGGTGGACAGCAGCAGATAGGGTATGCCCACCGCAGTGGCCAAGACGGCCAGCACATTCCAGCCCGGATGCTCCAGCGCTGCACCTTTCCAGCTGGGATCGGCTGCGACCGGCAGCGCCAACAGGCTGGCCAGCAGCAAGGCCATGTGCAGGCGCAGCTGCTGGCGCGGCGCCAGCTTCTCATGCAGCCAGTGCACATAGGCATAGCCCAGCAGCAGCGCAGCCTGGAAAAAAACGATGCACACGCTCCAGACCGACGAGGAGCCGCCAAACCAGGGCAGGATCATCTTGCCCACAATCGGCTGGATCTGGAAGAGAAGAAACGCGGAAAGAAATACCGTGCTGGCGAAGAAAAACATGAATTTGGCCCGAGGGCTAGGTACGAGCCAGGTTCAGATCAGCAGGCGCGAGGAGCGGGGAACATGTGCCATCAGGAACTCCATCTGGTCGGCTAGGATGCGCCGGTTGCGTAAGATGAAGTCTTCCCACAAGCTGGGCACATAAGGGGCATAAAGCAAGGGCATGCCGGCTTGCTCGGGAGTGCGGTGGCTTTTGCGATGGTTGCAGGCGCGACATGCGGTGACCACATTCATCCAGTGATCGCGACCCTTCTGGGCAAAGGGAATCACATGTTCGCGCGTCAGGTCGGTTTCGTGGAAGTGGCTGCCACAGTAAGCGCAGACATTGCGGTCGCGGGCAAACAGCTTGCTGTTGGTCAGGCTGGGGCGCAGATCAAAGGGATTGATGGAGGGCACGCCCTTGGTGCCGATGATGCTGTTGACCGCGATTACCGATTGCTGGCCGGTGATCGCGTTATGGCCGCCATGAAACACCGCAATTTCGCCGCCAGACTCCCAGCGCACTTCATCGGCCGCGTAGTGCAACACGGCTTCTTCCAGCGAAATCCAGGACTGGGGCAGCCCTTGGGCCGACAGTTTCAAGACTTTCAATCACGCCTCCTGCAACAGGTAAACCAGCAGCAATCTAGAGCGCTTTGCTCAGTGCGCCACAATATACAGTGTTTTGACCCTGGTTTTAAGCGGCTACTGGCCGGCTTTGGCGTCTCTATCCTATTCAAGCGCTCGCAGATACATGAAAGTCTTTAGGGGGTATCACCATCCCGGCATCGCCACGGCCTGCGCCTTGACCGTTGGCAACTTTGACGGTGTTCACCGTGGACACCAGGCCATGCTCTCGCTGATGCAGGGCGAGGCCCGTCAGCGTGGCCTGCCCAGTTGCGCATTGACCTTCGAGCCGCACCCGCGCGACTACTTTGCCGCAATGGCGAACAACCCCAAACTGGCGCCAGCGCGCATTGCCACCCTGCGCGACAAGCTCAGCGATCTGCACCGTTGCGGCGTCGACCAGGTGGTCATCCTGCCTTTTGATGCCGCTCTCGCCGCACTCTCGCCGCAGGCTTTTATCGAGCAAGTCCTGGCTCGTGGGCTGGGTGCACGCTATGTGCTGGTGGGGGATGATTTCCGCTTTGGTGCCAAGCGCGCCGGTGACTATGCCTTGCTCGATACGCTAGGCAGCACGCTGGGCATGGAAGTCGCGCGTATGAACAGCTACGAAATTTCCTATTCGCATCTGCCCAATCTGTCGCCAGTCGCTGGCGAACTGGCAACGGCTGGCAGCGGTCACAGCCAGCGCATCTCCAGCTCGATGGTCCGTCTCGCGCTGGCCGAGGGGCGCATGCAGGATGTGGCCCGGCTACTGGGTCACCCGTATCACATCTCGGGTCATGTCTTGCATGGGCGCAAGCTTGGGCGCGAGCTGGGCTTCAAGACACTCAACCTGCGCTTTGCCCATTGGAATCCGGCTGCCAAAGGGATCTTTGCCGTGACGGTGCATGGGCTGGCCGATCGGGTGATTCAGGGGGTGGCCAACCTGGGCGTGCGCCCCTCCTTGGATGCCAACGATGTCAATGGCGGCCGGGTGCTGCTGGAGACCCACTGCCTGGACTGGCCGCTCGAACTGGGCCTCGAGGGGGCCTACGGTAAAATTGTCCGCGTGGAACTGCTCCACAAGCTGCACGACGAATTGAAGTACGACAGCCTGGAATCGCTAAGGCGCGGCATCGCCAAGGATATCGATGATGCGCGGGCGTATTTCGCATCTACCCGCCATCATGAGCTCTGACAAGACCCCAGACGATTACCGCGCCACCCTGAACCTGCCTGAAACCCCCTTTCCGATGCGGGGCGATCTGCCCAAGCGCGAGCCGGGCTGGGTTCAGGAATGGGACGACAAGGGCATCTACCGCAAGTTGCGCTTGGCACGTGCGGGTGCCCCCAAATTTGTGCTGCACGACGGCCCGCCCTATGCCAACGGGCAGATTCATATCGGCCATGCGGTCAACAAGGTTCTCAAGGACATGATTGTCAAGGCGCGCCAGTTGAAAGGCCTGGACGCGCAATACATCCCGGGCTGGGATTGCCACGGTCTGCCGATCGAAAATGCGATTGAAAAATTGCATGGTCGCACCTTGAGCGCTCCAACTTCCGATGAAGCGCCTGCATCGGTTGGCGGGGAGCAGATCGGTTCGGCGGGAAGTTCTCCGCTGGCTGCGCGTGCCCAGGTTCAGGCTGAATGCCGCGCCTTTGCCACCGAGCAGATTGGGCAGCAGATGGCCGACTTCAAGCGCCTGGGTGTGCTGGGTCAGTGGGACAACCCCTACCGAACCATGGATTTTGTCAACGAAGCGGCGGAAATCCGAGCCTTCAAGCGGGTCATGGAGCGCGGCTTTGTCTACCGTGGCCTCAAGCCGGTTTATTGGTGCTTTGACTGTGGCTCCTCGCTGGCCGAGTTTGAGATCGAGTACCAGGATAAGAAGAGCAGCACCCTTGATGTCGGCTTTGAATGCGCCGAGCCCGAAAAGCTGGCCGCTGCCTTTGGTCTGCCCAGCCTGCCGCAAGCCGCTTATGCGGTGATCTGGACCACCACTGCCTGGACCTTGCCTGCCAATCAGGCGCTCAACCTCAACCCCGAACTTGACTATGCGCTGGTGCAGACCGAGCGTGGCCTGCTGCTGCTGGCTGCGGTGCTGGTCGAAAAGTGCCTGACGCGTTACCAGCTCAGCGGCCAGGTGCTGGCCACTACCCAGGGAATAAATCTGGGATTGATCAACTTCAAGCACCCTCTGTACGAGGTGGACGCCGGTTACCGACGCCTGTCGCCGATTTACCTGGCCGATTACGCTACCGCAGAAGATGGCACTGGCATCGTGCACTCGGCGCCAGCCTATGGGGTGGACGATTTCAACAGCTGTGTTGCCCACGGCCTGCGCTACGAAGACATCCTCAACCCAGTGCAGGGCAAGGGCTCCTATGCGGCGGACTTCCCGCTGTTTGGCCGGCTCAATATCTGGAAGGCTGTGCCGGTGGTGATTGATGCGCTGCGGTCGGCTGGCCGCCTCTTGGCCACTCAGGACATCGTGCACAGCTACCCGCATTGCTGGCGCCACAAGTCGGCGGTGATCTATCGTGCCGCGGCCCAGTGGTTTGTGCGCATGGACGAGGGCGAAGGTATTTTTACCCAGGACAAGGCGCCGCAGACTTTACGCCAAATGGCGCTGGCCGCCATTGAGGACACCCGCTTTTATCCCGAAAACGGCCAGGCCCGTCTGCGCGACATGATCGCCAACCGGCCCGACTGGTGCATCTCGCGCCAGCGCAGCTGGGGCGTGCCACTGCCGTTTCTGCTGGAGGTCAACAGCGGCGAGCCGCATCCGCGCACCCCCGAGATCATCGACCTGGCCGCCCAGGTGGTGGAGCAAGGTGGCATCGAGGCCTGGAGCAGGCTGAGTGCAGCCGATATCCTGCAGCGCATTGGAGATTCTTCGGACGCAGCGGCTTGGAGCAAGAGCAGTGACATCCTGGAGGTCTGGTTTGACTCTGGCACCACCCATACCACCGTGCTCAAGACTTCCCACCCGCACAGTGGCCATGAGGATGGTGGCCCCGAGGCTGACCTGTATCTGGAAGGCCATGACCAGCACCGTGGCTGGTTTCATTCCTCACTCCTGACGGCTTGCGCCATGTATGGCCGCGCTCCTTACAAGGGCCTGCTCACCCACGGCTTTACTGTCGATGGCCAGGGCCGCAAGATGAGCAAGAGCGTCGGCAATGTGGTGGCGCCCCAGCAAGTCAGTGGAAAAATGGGCGCCGAGATCATCCGCCTGTGGTGCGCTGCGACCGATTACTCGGGTGATCTGGGCATTGATGACAAGATCCTGGCACGGGTGGTGGATGCTTACCGTCGCATCCGCAACACGCTGCGCTTTCTGCTGGCCAATGTCAGCGATTTCAATCCGGCGCAGGACGCCGTGCCTGCAGACCAGTTGCTTGAGATCGACCGCTTTGCCCTGAGCCGAGCTGCCGAACTGCAAGCCGAGATCCTGGCCCACTTTGAGGCGTATGAATTTCACCCGGTGGTCGCCAAGCTGCAGGTGTATTGCTCTGAGGATCTGGGTGCCTTTTACCTGGACATCCTGAAAGACCGGCTCTACACCACCGCGCCCAAATCCCTGGCGCGACGCAGTGCGCAGACCGCCTTGTTGCAGATCACTCATGCCATGTTGCGCTGGATGGCGCCCTTTCTCAGCTTCACCGCCGAGGAGGCCTGGCGACTGATGGGTGACTCCGAATCCATTTTTCTGGAAACTTATTCCGACCTGGCGACGCCGGATACTGAGCTGCTGGCCAAATGGGCGCGCATCCGTGCCATCCGCGATGTGGTGAACAAGGACATCGAAGCCTTGCGATCTGAAGGCAAGGTGGGCGCATCCTTGCAGGCAACGCTGCGTTTGACGGTCAACGCCCAAGACCATGCCTTGCTCTCAGGACTGGGTGCAGATCTGAAGTTTGTCTTCATCGCCTCGGCGGTCGATCTTGAACTGGGTAGCCAGTTGTCGGTACAGGTTGCACCGAGTGCCGCGCCAAAGTGCGAGCGCTGCTGGCATTACCGCGACGATGTGGGTGCAGACGCCACGCATCCCACCCTGTGTGGACGTTGCACCAGCAACCTCTTTGGCGCAGGCGAAACGCGCCAGGTGGCCTGAGTGGTGACTGACATTCGCCTGCTGCAAGACGGCTCGCCTATTCTGGGTGAGGCCTCCTGATGGCGCGCCAGCGCGCGTCGGTGGGCATGTTGCGCTGGCTTGGCCTGGCTTTTCTATTCTTGCTGCTTGATCAGATCAGCAAGGTGCTGATCCTGAGCTATTACCAACTGGGTGACAGCACCCCGGTGCTGAGCTGGCTCAACATTGTTCGGGTCCACAATGCCGGTGCTGCCTTTTCTTTTCTGGCCGACGCTTCGGGCTGGCAGCGCTGGTTCTTCGTGGCCGTTGGCGCGCTGGCAACGATTTTCATTCTGTTCATGTTGCGCTCCCATGCAGGCCAGCGTCTGTTCTGCTTCTCGATGAGCTGCATTCTGGGCGGTGCGATTGGCAATGTCCTTGACCGCTTGCTCCATGGTCATGTGATCGATTTCATCGACTTTCACATCCAGACCTGGCATTTCCCCGCCTTCAACCTGGCCGACAGCGCCATCAGCCTGGGCGCCTTCTGCCTGATCCTGGATGAGGTGCTGAGGGTGCGCCGCTCGCGGGCATAAAAAAAGCCCGGCCGGGCCGGGCTTGTGATGCGCCTGCTGGCCAGCGGCTCAGAGCGTCAGGATGGTGCAGCCGGTCGTCTTGCGTGACTCCAGGTCGATATGGGACTGGGCCACCTTGTCCAGCGGGTAAGTCTGGTCGATGTGAATCTTCACCTTGCCACTGCTGACCATGCCAAACAGGTCATCTGCCATTTCCTGGGCCGATTCGCGTGAGGAGTTATGGGTGAACAGCGTCGGCCGGGTGGTGTAGAGCGAACCTTTGGCCGCCAGGATGTTGAGGTCAAAGGGTTCCACCTTGCCCGAGGCATTGCCAAAATTCACCGCCAGACCGAACGGGCGCAGGCAGTCCAGGGATTTCATGTAGGTGTCCTTGCCGACCGAGTCGTAGACCACTTTCAGGCCCTTGCCACCGGTGATTTCCTTGACCCGCGCCACAAAATCTTCCTTGGCGTAATTGATCACATGGGCTGCACCGTTGGCCTTGGCCAGCGCACACTTTTCATCCGAACCCGCGGTGCCGATCAGTTGCAGGCCCATGGCACGCGCCCATTGGCAGGCGATCAGACCAACGCCACCCGCAGCGGCATGAAACAGCACATGGTCGCCAGCCTGCAGGCCACCCACCGGCTGGGTGCGACGCAGCAGGTATTGCACCGTCAGGCCCTTGAGCATCATGGCCGCCCCGGTCTCAAACGAGATATCGTCTGGCAACTTGCACACCACCTTGGCCGGCATCACACGCACCTCGCAATATGCGCCCGGGGGCTGGCTGGCATAGGCGGCGCGATCGCCCACCTTGAGGTGGGTGACGCCTTCGCCCACAGCTTCCACCACGCCCGAGGCCTCCATGCCCAGGCTGAGCGGCATTGGCAGCTTGTACAGGCCAGAGCGTTGATAGGTGTCGATGTAATTGAGTCCACAAGCCTTGTGACGGATGCGTATTTCCCCCGGGCCAGGATCGCCAACCTGGAGGGTGACAATCTTGAGTTGCTCGGGCCCACCATGCTCGTCAATACGCACGGCGCGGGAAGTAATCTGGCTCATGGATCAGTCTCCTGGGGTAGATCGAAAATAATGGAAGGGGACTAGTTTGCCACAGACCTGGTGCCGGGCTGGCCGGGGCAAGGCTTGATACATTAGCACCGATGAATGCACGCCTGACATTGCCGGTCGCCATGCTGCTGACTGTGCCGCCGTTGATGTGGTCGGGCAACGCCGTCGTCGGCCGTATGGTGAGCGATCTGGTGCCCCCGATGACGCTCAACTTCCTGCGCTGGTTTCTTGCGTTTCTGTTCCTGCTGCCTTTCTGTGGACGACTGTTGCGCCCGACTAGCCCGCTGTGGCCCGTCTGGCGCCGCTTTTTATTGCTTGGCCTCTTGGGTGTGGGTGCCTTCAACGCGCTGCAGTATCTGGCCTTGCGCACTTCCAGCCCAATCAATGTCACGCTGGTGGCAGCCAGTTCCCCGATCTGGGTTCTCCTGATCGGGCGCCTGTTTTTTGCTGCCCCGATTTCTCGTCGTCAGTTGCTGGGAGCACTGTTGTCGATCTGCGGCGTGCTGCTGGTCCTGGGGCGCGGACGACCTGAATTTTTGCTCACTGTGCGTCTGGTGCCAGGTGATCTGTACATCCTGCTGGCATCCATATCCTGGTCCTGGTACAGCTGGCTGCTGACCCAGCCCGGTCGCGAGCCCAATGAAATCCGGAGCGACTGGATTTCCTTTTTGATGGCCCAGATCGTGTTTGGCCTGGGTTGGTCGGCACTGTTTATGGCCGGCGAATGGAGCCTGACCGATGCGCATATTGTGTGGGGCTGGCCGCTGGCCGCCACGCTGATTTTTGTCTCGCTCGGCCCGGCCATCCTGGCCTACCGTTGCTGGGGTTCGGGGGTGCGTCAGGCAGGGCCCACCGTGGCAAGCTTTTTCGCCAACCTCACCCCGCTGTTTGCCGCAACCCTGTCCTCCCTCTTGCTCGGTGAGCTGCCCCAGCCCTACCATGGCTTGGCTTTCGGCCTGATTGTGGGCGGCATCGTGATATCGTCTCGTCGTTGAGGCTTATGCCAATCATGTTCATTCATGGGAGGACAGCACCATGCAACTAAAAAATATTTTCACTGCTTCACTGTGGGTATCGCTCACCCTCCTGATGGCGGCCTGCAGCAATATGGGGAGCTCGGTTGAGCTCAGCAAGGACAGCAGTGTGGCCAATCAGGGTGTTTCAGCTGCCGAGCTGGCCACCGCAGGTCAGATTCCACCCGGCGGAGCCAAAATTGACTATGAAAAGTCTCTTATCTTTGGCTCGGGCCAAAACTGGATGGGTCGCCTGAATCTGGAACTGAACCAGGCTGGCAGCGCTGCCTACAGCTTCTTCCTGGAACAATATCCGCGCCAGGGCTGGATGCTGGTGAGCGCAGTGCGCGGCAAGACCAGCTTGCTGGTTTTCACCAAGCCTGACCGCAGCATCACCGTGGAGCTGACCGAAGGAAATTTTCTTGGCGGCAGCACGGCCGTCCTGACCGTGATTCCAAGAAGTGCACTGCCTGAGCCGCCGCCCCAGGGCGGGGCAGGTGCCACGCCCGGGGCTCGCCGGCCTTAGGCCGGCAAAGTGCTCTGGTCAGTAAGTGCCGGGGTAGGCACCACCATCGGCCAGCACATTCTGGCCGTTGATATATCCAGCCTGCTGGCTGCAAAGAAAAGCGCAGATCGCGCCAAATTCTTCAGAAGTGCCAAATCGCATGGAGGGGATGGTTTTTTTGCGCGCCTCGGCCACCTCGTCAACGCTCTTGCCAGTCTTCTGCGCGGTGCCACTCAAGTTGGATTTCAGGCGATCGGTGTCAAATGCACCGGGCAGCAGGTTGTTGATGGTCACCCCAGCGGCGGCCAGCTTGGGGTTGCGAGCCACGCCGGCAATAAAGCCGGTCAGGCCGCTGCGCGCGCCATTGGACAGGCCCAGAATGTCAATCGGCGCCTTGACCGCGCTGGAGGTGATGTTGATGATGCGGCCAAACCCGCGCGCGATCATGCCGTCTACAGTCGCTTTGAGCAACTCGATGGGTGTCAGCATATTGGCGTCGACGGCCTTGATCCAGGCCTCGCGGTCCCAGTCGCGAAAGTCTCCGGGCGGCGGGCCGCCGGCGTTGGTCACCACAATGTCGAAGTCTTTGCGCTGGGCGAAGATGGCCTCGCGCCCGGCCACGCTGGTGATGTCCGTGGCCACGGCAATCACCTGAACTCCAGGAGCCTGGGCCCTGATTTTTCCGGCGGCAGCCTGCAGAGCCTCGGCGCCGCGCGCCACGATCACCACATTCACGCCCTCATTGGCCAGGGCTTGCGCACAGCCAAAGCCCAGTCCCTTGCTGGCGCCGCCTACCAGCGCCCACTTGCCTGCAATCCCCAAATCCATGATGTGTCCTTGAAGTATAAAAATCGGTTGAAACGAACGTGATGATAAGGTTTATCAGGATCGCGTACGGCTGAATATATAGATCCCGATGATCACCAGCGCCGTGCCGGCAGCCAGCCAGGCGGTGAAGGGCTCGTCCAGCAGCCACACGCCCAGCAGGATAGTTGACAAGGGCCCCACCA
>Ga0129333_10003360_pt1 | contig 14961 bp, 11 predicted proteins | sample CPB6_08_DNA_FD_94474 | JGI IMG/M metagenome (GOLD analysis project Ga0129333, IMG submission 94474) | Freshwater to marine salinity gradient microbial communities from Chesapeake Bay, USA - CPBay_Sum_0.6_0.8_DNA | ecosystem: Environmental > Aquatic > Marine > Coastal | place: USA: Chesapeake...
CATGACACCATTACCTACGTTACCAACTAATCTAAGCACAAACAATATAGGAACAACTGTATCGCAAATTACAACACAGGTGGTACCACAGTTTCCTAATATACCAACCATACCAAGTGTTACAGATGCACAAGGAGTTATTAGTAACGCATTGGCGGGTCCAACTACACAACTACAACAGTTTACTGCGGCAAGTGCCACAATACTCGGGTTGATAGAAGTAGCCATACCAGAAAAACAAATAAGTCAATTAATAGAAAGATTTAGATTACCAAATGGAACTGTAGATTTTGGTGCGGTCAATACTGAATTGAATAAAATAAACGAAACTATAACAACCACAAACGATAAAATTATTAATGCACAAATACCACCGGTATCAGAACTACTATCAGGATTAATACCAACGATACCTACATTAGATATACCAAGTCCAGCAGAAATTAAACAGTACATTAATAATTTGATAGATAGAAGAAAACAGTTGGAACAAGAAGCAATCATGAAATTACAAGATTTGGAAGCGGAAAAAGAATTAACACCGTTTTCATCAAGACAAGAAGAAAATACCTGAGAGGTGAAATTATGGACAAAGCATTATTTAGAGCATATGTTAAAGAACTAGTAAAGGAAACTGTGGAGGAAGAAGTAAAAAAAGTTCTTCCAAAGTTACTTGACGAAGCAGTTCGTGAAGTCAAGACCCTTCAAGAATCGGCACCAGCGATTACTCCTAAACCAAAACTTGACCGTGCTAAACTTGCGGCAATGATGGGATTAGAACGTCATGGTGATACTATCGTAGCAACGACAAACAAGATGCCACTACCAGAAAATGCACCACAAAACATTAATTTAAATGACCCCACAATTAAGTCAACTGTTGATGCAATAACAAAAGATTATAGTTCGTTGATGAAAAAGATGGGGATGAGTAAGTAATATGGCACAGAAGTATGTCGGTATCACACTACCAATTACAAATGGTAATACTGGGATGTTTGCACAGTCCACATCGACCATTCAACAAATAAAATCAAACTATAAAAATTTGATTTTAACAAAGAAGGGTGAGCGACTGATGCAACCAGACTTTGGTACTGATTTACACCGAATATTGTTTGAAAATATCACAGAAAATACACTGGATAATGCACGATTAACGGTTGTCCAAGCAACAGAAAGATGGATGCCGTTTTTGGAAATAATAAAGTTTGAATTACAAAATCCTGTAAATGAAAATCCACATAGAATAAACATAAATGTTACATATAGATTTAGAAATAATCCTACCGTGACTGATTCCATTACGGTGTCCGTATAATTTGGAGTTATAAATGGCAACAAATCAACCAATTAAAATTCAACCAAGACCAAACGTTAAACAAATTAACTATTTGTCCAAAACGTTTACGGATTTTAGACAGAATTTTATAGAATTTACAAAAGCATATTATCCAAATACGTATGCCGATTTCAATGAAGCATCGCCTGGTATGATGTTTATTGAAATGGCGTCATATTTGGGTGATGTACTATCATTTTACATTGATAATTCCTTCAAAGAAAATTTACTAGCATATGCAGAACAACAAGAAAATGTTATAACGATTGCACAGTTTTTAGGATATAAACCAAAACTGTTTTCACCAGCAACAACTCGTGCGCAACTTTCCATAGTTGTACCTGCAACACAATCGGGTAGTACATATATTCCAAATACTACATATCTACCCATAGTTGCACGAAATTCTGTGTTTAGCACAGCCGGAGAAAATTCAATTACATTTGTCTCAACAAACCAAGTTGATTTTCAAGACATAACTGTTCTGGATTATACAATAAATCAATTTGATGGGTCGGGTAATCCAGTTAATTTTCTAGTCACAAAAAACTGTGATTTAATTGCCGCTACACCAAAAACAATTACATTGACTTTTGGTACCGCCGAACGATTTGCAAAAAGAATTTTAGATGATACCAATGTAATTGGTATAACTAATGTTGTGGACACATCTGGTAATACATGGTACGAAGTAGATTATCTTGCTCAAGATGTAATTATGGATGATGTGGCTCTAGCAGGCTCGGAAGCAACAAGTGACCTACGACCAACTGTAGGGCTTAGACTTAGAAAAGTACCACGTAGATTTGTTACACGTGTAAACAAAGATTTAAAATTAGAATTAATGTTTGGGTCTGGAGAAACAAACGATTCTGACTATGATATTTTGTTAGATTCTAGACAAGTTGCCACAAATCAGTATGGACGATTAATTTCTAACGATATAGGAAATACTGCATTAAACAATTTTAATTTTTTGAATAGTAGTGCGTTTGGAACAGCACCAGCAAACACTACATTGACTGTAACCTACTTAGTTGGTGGTGGTGTTGATTCTAATACAAATTCTGGTACTATCACAAATATCGATAATTTGATTGTTACTAATGACGTACAACAACTACCCACAGAGCAAAGAGCAATATTTAATACTGTACTACAGTCTGCACTAATAGGAAACTCAACACCGGCAACTGGTGGTGGAAGTGGTGACACACTAACAGAAATAAAAGAAAATGCATTAGCATTTTTCAATGCACAAAATCGTGTAGTAACAGCGGAAGATTATGTTATTCGGTCTTATTCATTACCAACACGATATGGCACTATCGCTAAAGTATATGCGTTAAAAGATGACCAATTAAACTCAATTATAACTTTACAGGGTGTCAATGATGGTGGAGAAAGTTTTGTGACTAATCCTGTAAACCCAACGGGAGTAAACTTGTACACGTTGGGGTATAACAAAGACAAAAAATTAGTAGCACTTAATACGCTTGTTAAGGATAACTTATCAAGATATTTAGAACAATACAGATTATTATCTGATGATGTTAATATCCTCGATGCGTTCGTAATTAATATAGGTGTAAGATTTGGTATTACAGTATTCAAAAATTACAACATAAATGATGTGTTGGCTAGAAGTATTGATGTAATTAGTTCTCATTTCACTATAGATAATTGGGCAATAAACCAACCAATTATAATATCAGATTTAGTATATAAAATTGGGTCAGTTGAAGGTGTACAAAATGTATCATCATTGTCAATATTTAACAAATATCAGTTCCAAGATGGGGCAGACTATGCAGAATATAAGTATGATATTCCTGCAGCAACGATAAATAATGTTGTTTATCCTAGTCTTGACCCAAGTATATTTGAATTACGATATCCAGACACAGACATCATAGGAAACGCAACACAATGAGAAAAATACTAACTGCCAGTAAGGACGCTACAATATATCAAGCGTTTAAAAATAATAATGCTGGATTGGACGAAATCCTTGAAATAGGTAAAGTAGTAAATAATGAATTGGTAGAACCAAGTTACACCGCATCGTCTGCACGTTCATTATTGTATTTTGATTTACCAACTACTGCAAGTGTTCCAGCTACCGCAAGTTATTATTTAAATTTAAAACTTGCAAACGCAAATGATGTACATAGAAATCAAAAAATAATTGTATATCAAGTGTCCCGGTCATGGGATGAAGGTAGTGGATACTTTTATCAAAATGTTAAAAATGTTGATGATGGTGCTACATGGTCGAAATGTACGGCATTTACATCGTGGAGTAATGCCGGTGGAGATTTCTTAACTGGTTCAACTAGTCAAAGTGTTACCCTATCTTCATATCCATTACAAGATATTAGTATAGATGTAACAAACATTTTACGTCCATTTGTTAGTCAGTCATTACAAAATACATTTTATGGATTAGCACTACAATTTCCTGCCGCAGATGAAACAAGCTCGTTAAATAAAGGAAATGTAAAAGTATTTTCTACACAAACACACACTGTTCATCAACCCACATTAGAAATTGTATGGAATGACCAACAATTTACTACGGGTAGTTTGACTCGCGTTCCATCTACATTAGATGTCAAGGTTGTACCTAATAATGTACAAGAAGTATATGCAAAAGGTGATGTGACTCGAATAAATTTAATAGTTCGTGACCCATATCCACTACGTTCATTTGATAGTACACTACGATACAAGAACAAATATTATTTACCATCGTCATCATACTATTCGATAACAGATGTTCAAGCAAATACTATTATTATACCATTTGACAGTTACTCTGCTATAAACTGTGATAGTAGTGGTTCATATATTACGTTAGATACCACACCATTGTATGTCGGTAGATATTACGCAATAAATATTAAAATTACATCTGGTTCATACACTAAGACGATAAATCCTGATATACAATTTAGAGTAGAATGATGATTAATAAATACATACCGGTAACTGAATCTATAGAAAATCCAGATAAATCCTCGATAAATTCAAAGGATACGATAAATATATCTGTATCTAATTTTGACATATCGGCGTCAGGATATACAGATGTTGTATTGTTAAATTTCCAACAGACAGAAACAACAATATTTATAGAAAATTTTGAACAATTAAATGCCGTAACTGGGTCATTATATTATACGCCGGTATATGTTGAAAAAATTAATTACGATACTTGGAAACGAAAAATAAACAAATCCTTCACAGAACTTGGTGTTTCATAATGTCGAAAATTAGAAATTATAAGTCAAATATTCTACAATTAGAAAATCAGTTCCCACGATACACAGTATCCCGCGTAGTAAGTTCTACACGGGATGATTTAGTACAAGTAGAAGTACCTGCAAATTTTCCTAGTGATTTTTTTGTAGAAATTAGTATATATTCATATGCGAATAATAGATTATTGTTTAATATTACAACTAGACCTGAACAGAACAACCAAACATTTTCATTTGTAACACTACAATATTTACAAGATTCTAGTATACGTAAATTATTATTCGTAGATTTCTCAAAAATACCAGAAGAGTTTCCAGATGGTAGATTTGAAGTAGTTTTTAATTTCTTTGCACCACAAATAGGAAGTGAAACATCACAATCTTTATTACTAACAAATATATCACCATCACGTACTGAAGTAGAATTAAAACTGGCACCAGAGTATAGAACACCACAAAGTGCCAGTCAATTAACAAATTTTGTATTACCACAAATTAATTCTACTTGGGCGTTGGAAGCAGTAAAATATATCTGTAACCAATCACAGAGTTTTAATCCAAATATACCGACTGATAAGACACCGTTGACATTTGATATTATTGAAGAGTTTTTACCCATCGAACAACAGAATAAATTAAATAATCAAAATGTATCAGGATTATATACACAAAGTATTAAAGTGAGTACACAAACATTATTAAATTCAATATATACTAAAGCATCGGCGTCTATCGTACAATATCCAGTGCAAACAAGATTTACAAACGAATTATTAGTAAGTATTCTTTCTTCTAGTATAAGCAGAGCAGTAATAGAACAAACAAATGTAGTGCAACCATTCACGTTGACATAACACAGAGTTAATATGGCACAATCTGATGAGTTAGATACGAATTCACCACAAATACCTCCAGATGAAGCTCCACCAGAAACGGCAACACCACCTGGTACATCGGGTGGAGCATCAGGTGCTTCATCGGCAGTTTCACTACCCGTTGGTGTTCGTGTAGCAGGAGAAAATGAATCATTTCAACTTACGCAAATTACGTATTTAGAATATGGTGTAGGAACACAATTTAATATAAAAGTATTAGCACCAGGCACGTATATATGTAATAATGCTACATTTGGTGATGCCGCGGCAGGTCAAATTAAGGCGTGTTATGCTTCTGCGCCTCCATCCAATTTTTTAACTTTAGAAAATGGAACATTTACATTAACACAACAAACTATTGTAAGATACGGAATCATTACTGCAAAAGAAGAAACCGTTGTCAGTAAGACCTTACAACCAGGTATGTATACATGCTCCACTACAGAGTTTGGTAGTGACCCAAAAACTGGTGTACTAAAGGCGTGTTATGGGCCGTCCGTGACGGCAGATACCAACTCAACAGGAGGAGCCTCGCAACCGGCACAAACATTTGTAATCAATAATTTTAAAATTGCCGGTTCCAATCGTAAAATTCAGTTTGAAAAGTATACAACTAATAACATACCTCCATTCAAATTAATTGTATCTAATAGTTCTGCAACGAATGGAATACAATTCTATTATACAGCAAGCGCAGGAACAGAATATAGAGTAATAATTACATCTGGGTCAACACCCATAACTGAGGCAAACCCAGTAGTATTATATCCAAAAAGTGGGTCAAATATTAGTTCGGTTGAACTTATCGCAAACATAGATGTAAATAATCTAAATAATTATCCGTTTGAAACAGACCAAGAAGGAAACCAATTAGTAACTCCAATTAATTTTAACTTAGTTTCATTGGACCAAGCAGAAGCACCACAACCTGTATACGAAATTACTACTATGACTTCTGCGTGGAGAGATTTAACACGTAGAGGTAACGATGGTATAGGTGATGGGTATGAAGAAAGCTCAGAAAAGCAAAATACCATTTATTATACACGACAAAAATTAGTAGAGAAAAAGCAAAAACTACAAAGCTTTAAACAGTTTTTAGTAAAAGGTGGGATGCGGTACCGAGGTAATACAAACTATTGGGACGGGGACAGTACACGTGCAGAAAAACAACGTGGGTATAAAATATTATTATACGCAGTATTACATCCATCTAAATTTCCTTTAGTAAACTTTCAATCCCTACTACCGTCAATTCAAGAAGGTGGTACCGAAAACTTTACTGGGGAAGGAACGTACAGTTCGTGGGGTATACCTAGAGCAGATGCAAATATTGAAAAATGGTTTTGGTGGGACGATTTAGATTTGTTCGAAAACTCTCTTAGAGAGGGAACATATGCAGTTGAAACGGTTGATAAGTATATAAAATTAATAGATGATATTTTAAATGAAATACAAACGGCAGGGTCAACACTAATATCAATAAAATTATCTTATAAACCAAACGAACAAAGTCGTGTAACTACTAAAGTTGGAGAAATTGATATAGATATTGTTCGTACAAAATATTCAATATCTTCTGCAATATTGTCTGCATCAAAGGCATTGGTAGATTTAAAAACTATACAATTTTTTGATGAAAGTAGAGAATACAAAACAGTATTGAATTTTGGTGATGACCAACAATATCTGGTAGAAGCATGGCGACCCGTACCAAACGATTCATCATCTATTCAACTAAAGTTAATATCACCACTTGACCAATTTGTTAATCAGTATGACTCTGCATACATTGTTCTGGATGTAGCAAAAACTGTCATAGACTCGGTTAATTTTGAATTAACACCTGCGATAGACACAACACCAACACTACGTCCCGCGAACACAAACATAGGTAAGTTTTCAAATAATAACCAAACAGTAAATAATGTAACATTATCAACATTATCATTACAAACAGGCTCATTGGGTAATGTTAGCGCTAGTATCATTTCTTATGATGACCGTGTATTTAACCGTTGGTACACAGCAGATTTCAACTCTTCAGAACTTAATATAGATTTTTCTGATTATAATAATTTCGTATTTTTTGGTTCTGCAAAGGCTAGATTAGATGCGTTCGCGAACAAATTACAAAAAATACAATCATACGGTAATATACAAATTAATTTATCAACTAGTATGGCAGGAGAACGTGCTCGTGCATTGGAAGTAGAACACATAAAACGTAACTTTGACCCATACGAACAATATTTGTATTTTTCTTCACAATCAAATGCATACTCGGCAAGTGCATATTATGTTGATGGTGGTATAGAATATAATCCAACTGGGTCATGGCCAAAAAATAGTAGTATGGTACCACTATCATATGGCGCGGCCGAAAACTGGTATACTATTCAGAGTGCTATTGCCGAACGTTTTGATGAATTCAATCCAAACTATTTGGTAAAACATCTACCAGAGTATATTCAAGACGATACCAATTCTGCCGATTTTATTAAATTTATTCAAATGTTTGGTCATGTTATGGACAACATAAAAATATATGTTGACCAATTTTCAAACATATATTCAACTACACCAGACCCATTTAGTGATTTAACAATGGACCAAGTGTATGAAGTAGCACAGTCCTTTGGTCTAGAACTACCTAATGCATATTCGTTGGAATCACTTAGTTCATTTATTTCTTCATTGTATGACGGTGAAGGAGCTAGAGCGTTTGTTGCACAAACATGGAAACGATTTATCCATAGTTCTACTTATTTAAGAAAACTTAAAGGCACAAAAACCGGTGCCGATACTATACTAAACACCTATGGATTAAATTCTCCAATGGTGCAAATAAAGGAATCTACCTATGCCGTAGAAGGTAATTATATTAAGTCGGACGAAACAGTATATGCGCTACAAATGACCAGTTCGGTCAGTAGTAGTGTTCGAATACCATTTGTTTCATCATCTTACACTGCATCAAATATACAAATTAGATTTAATCCAGAAGTAAGAAAACAAAGTTCATTAGTAACAACTAATGGAACGTGGGGTATTGATTTAGTACCACATCCATCATCATCAACGATAATAGAGTTCAATTCATCGTCTAGTATAGGTGGAACATCATACTTTACATTATTACCACCTACTATAAATTATGGTAGAATAGAAGTGGTGAGTGGGTCTGGTCGTACTGTCATTGCATCAAGTAGTTATTTCCCACTGTTTAGTGATGTATATACGCATATAATGTTACGTAGTCAATCACAAGACTTGACTATTATTCAAACAGATGGCGACCAATTACTTCATCAAGAATCCGCATCAGTATCCTTGGGTAGTTTGTGGAATACTACATATGTATATCTTGGTGGAACAGGGTCAATACGATATGGAAATTTTGACGGTATTATAGATGATGTACGCGTCTGGGGAGAAGAAACAACCACAGATAATTTCATCAAACAAGCGTATGACCCAGGCACATATTTTGGAAGTAATTATTCTTCTTCATATAATCATTTGTATGTAGACTTATCTTTTAGTAAAAAGATTGACCTCAGTACTACATCATCATTAATAAATGAAACACCATTTTACGGTAGTGCAAGTTTAAGTACTATACCATTCACAGGATTTCCAACAAGTGAGTCATTTGTAAGAATATTACGAACCATTAAACAATTCACACCAATAGTTGGAGCGTCAATATTCTCCAACAGAAAAGTTACCATAGCTCCGCCACCAGTATTTGACGGACAATATGTAGATGATAACGGAACAAAAACCTTGAAGTTAAATTCTAGTATTAAATTATTAGAAAATAAAAAATATGTTGGTGGAACCGATTATGTACAATTCGCAATATCTCCTATTGATTTTATTAATCAAACAATTATACGAAGTATGGGAAATGTTGATACGAACTATTTGATAGGTAGTCCACAAAAGTATAGTGGTGACACATATACAGAATTAAATGAAGTATTTGATTTCTTCTTAAAGAATTATAATGAAACTATAAATCCAAACGAATACATTAGATTCTTTAGAAACGTAATAAAAGCACCATCGGAATATATACAAAATTATGTTCCTGCAAGAGTAAAGTTAACAAATGGTGTGGTGATTGAATCGCCGATGTTACAACGAACAAAAGCACGTATACAAAAATCAATTAAAGTTGATGGTAGCAATACTGTCGCCTTTGATAAATTTGTTGCGGGGTCGGGGTCATCAACGGCATCTGTAAATTATAATGTAGGTGCATACGATTTCTTTGCACACTATACAAAGAGTGTACCAGAAAATACGACCATTATAACTAATCCATTCCCAATTCTTCAAAAAATTGGAACTTCATTTGTTACTTCTTCTATAGCAAGTAATAATGGTGGTATTGGTATGGTGGACATGACCATAGAACTCACAAGTAGTGTCGGTCCAGTAAGTAGTACCCTACCAAGTAAGTTGCCGTCATTCAGAAGATTAACACAAAAAATTGGTACATCACCACAATCTTCCTCATACGCAACATCATCATTGTTTGACAATAACAGTTCTATAGGATTTGTTGATGCGCCAATAGATGCCAAGTATAGAGATTTTGTTTCCCAATCTGGATACCCAAGAACACCGTTCCCAGGACTAAAAGTTAGTACAACCTCGTCGATATATAGAGTTCCAAGTGAAATAAATACTATATCTCCATTTTACGAGATTCAACCAACCTCAGATTTCGCAAATGTCGGAACGACCACGTATTTTTATAACTCATCTGGATTGTATTGGTTACCTAATGTATTGTCTGCAAAGAAGGAATACCGTTTTGATAAAAAGTTATACAGAGCAAAATTAAATATACCAATCGGGGAAATATCTTCTACAATAGAAAAAGATTTAGCAAACATTACATTACTAAATTCTTCATCTTTAACAGATTATCCTGGAAGATTCTCTATAACAATATCTAATAAAACTTATTCCACTACCCCATATACGGGTGTATTAAATGTGGCAAATATCTTGTCATTATATAGTATTTTTGGTGCATCTGGGTTACGGCTACGTTTATACAGAACACCAGCAGAACAAGATGCGGATTTAAGTAGAGATTTTACCACAATTCCTTCACAGGACTCAGGAGTACTATTTGACGGGTTATTACAAGGTAACACAGGAGTATTCCCATATACGTTAATTCAAACCGATGAGTCAACGTTATATTTCACAGTAAATAATACCACCACATCGGACATAAATTCTATTATACAACTTACATATTTTGAATACCAACCAGCAAATCTAATACCGCGTGGATATCTATCAAAACATTATAAGTTTACACGGACAAATAACATCGCACAACGTAGAAAGAGTCATTTGGGGTGCAGATTGATTTATTGTCCAGAAGGGTGCCCACCAGATGTAACTGACCCAAATAACAAAGCGGGTAAAGTATTACCTAGACGAAATGCAAATGGAACTATATCCATGCCTCAATTATTATTAGAGTCTGAGTCACCTGTGCAGGTATTTAGTACACCTAAGACTGCCCCAATAGTGAATAATATAAGCTCTGGTGGGGTCTCGCCGGCCTTACAAAATAAGGGCAAGTTGAAATAAACGAATTTAAATAAAAATACTTTATACTTATAGAAGTGGGAACACTTCAGGAGAATATTGAATATGGGATATCTAAATAAGGCAACAATTACAGTTGACGCAATCCTTACTAACCGTGGACGAGAATTACTCGCACAAAGTGGTCGGGGAGCGTTAACCATTACAAAGTTCGCGGTTGCGGACGATGAAATCGACTACGGACTATATAACGTAGCACATCCAGAGGGGTCAGACTATTACGGAAGTATTATTGAAAATATGCCCGTATTAGAAGCAACTCCAGACGAACAACAAATTATGAGATATAAACTCGTAAGTTTGGATAGTGCAGATTTCGCAAATACATTTGTGCAATCCAACGGTACTATTGTGATTCCAACAATTTCTGGATTTGAAGATAGAACCGTAACGTCTACTTCACCATTTTCTACATTTGATATTGCAACAAACCCAGGTTTCCCAGAAAATTATACATTAATTGTTGCAAACGCAAACTTAGTTAACATTTATGGTGGAACCTATAATGCAACGAACAATAGTACACCACTAAACACCGCTTCAACTATTAACGCTAACGGTTCAATCACATTGAAGTTCACTGGTGGAGCTAACGGTGCATCTACTGCATTGTTTACTATTGGTAAGATAACAGGTAAAACTGGAAGTACAACGGCTACATTGTTCGGTGACAGAACTGGCGCTACCGCATCAATCACAATTACTGTAAATTAAGACTTACAAGGATAGCATATGTCAATATTCAAAACATTCTCACCCACCGACCAAACTGCGGTATTATCTACCGAAGTAACTACAGGATTGTGGTCACCTGACGAAACAGGAAGTTTAACCTCAGCGTTTACTTCTAGTATTCAAAAAGATATTTCTGGTGAATTTTACTACGATGTATATAATCTAAATCCTACTGTCGCATCAAATGACGCCGAAGTACAATTTTCTGTAGCTTACGGCCACGTAAATGGTGGTGGGTCACCAACATTAGCAACTCTTCCTACCTCAACGTTACCAACACAAGTAATATATTCTCAATACAGAAATATTTTATTAACTAGTGGAAGTAAATTTAAATTTGACAATGTGGAATCAAACGATATTTATGTTATCAATGTAAATCGTGCAAGATTCAAACAAGCACTAGACCCAGGCAACTGGCAATTAGGACTATCGGGTTCTAATGGTGTTCGTACATTTATTGATGACTACGGTTCACCAACAACAATTTCTGGAAATGTTATTGCATCAAATGTATACAATGTACGTTCTGGGTCTATCACAGGAACCAGTTCCTCATTTGGTGATAGTACTATTTACGGAACAGCATTTCCTGACTACGGCGTAATTATTTTATATCCTGCTGCAATTAGTCAATCTGTAGGATTTAGTGGTTCAAACGGTGTAGGTAACTTAAACGCAGTAACAAATATGGCAGCAGTTGTACCATTTGCACCATACACTGGAAGTGCCGCATCAACGTACCAATATCAACATGAAGCATTAGTACGTTCAATTTCTGGGTCTATGCGTCAAGGAACATCATTTACCGCAAGAAGTGTAGAAAAGATAGCATCAAAGAACTACCAAATTTTACTAGGATATAACGAATATAATTACACAAATAATCCGTCCTATTACACAACAACTACGAACGGTAAAGAAATACTTCCAGTGTTCAAAAATAATCCACTTACATATATCACAACGATTGGATTATATACCGCAGAAAACGAATTAGTTGCAGTCGCAAAACTCAGTAGACCATTACAAAAGAGTAAAGATAAGTCAGCACTCATTCGTGTCCGTTTAGATTACTAATATCTGGTGGGGATAATCGCCTATGGCTAGTATATTTAAGTCCCTCGCACCTTCAGATTATAGTATAATACCGTTTCCGGCATATTATAAGTTTCTATACGAATATCATTCTGGGTCTACTACTAACTCAAATGACATTTCTGTGTCTTATGGTGAAAAATATCCATTACGACCTGGACAGATAAGAACAGCAAACAGTACATACGAATTGTTTGACTCTGTAATGCAAACATTTTATTCCGCGGTACCATATACCACATACGGAATAACTAATGAGGCATTTATCCCAGATAGAGAATTATATGTGATTGGTATTACCCAAAACGCGTACGGAGAAAAAGTTGTACCTGGAAGTTTTAGCATCCAGGTAGGTACGTCACAATCATACGACGATGGTAAAGGTAATATGATTGTTTCTTCATCTGGTACGGGAAGTATTGTCGGTAGATTATTTTATGATAAAGGTATTGCAGTTATAAAATCTACGGGATATGATAATTTGAACCCAGACCCACTGTGGGAAGATGAAGCACCATACCCAGATGGATGGCAATTTTTGGAAGAAAGAAAATTAACATCCGAATTAACTATACAAGATGGTGTCTACCATGGGTTTCCTCGGCAAGATACATATGCAGCAAAGATAGCTACGCGTACTAGTTTTTATATAGAATCTAACGTATTCTATAACCTCCCAGTTACAGCAGGATACACATACAGAATTTCTGGGTGGGTGTATGCAAACGGAACCACATACCGCGGAATTCAAAACGGTGGAGTAGAGGGTTCAGATTATCCGTTGGGATATCTAGTACAGTTTTTAAATAGTGGTGGAAGTATTATTTCAGAAACAGCAATGAAAACTCCAGTTGGACCTATCAATTGGCAGTTTTTGATAGACGAGTTTACAGCTCCTACAAGTGCAGTATCCATGCGGGTTGCAGCATTTATAGATGGCCCGTATCCATCAGGATATGGGTTTGACCCAGTATGTTCGGAAGAAGATACACTTAATGGATGTCCAGGACATGCGTGGTTTGCAGGATTACGAATAGAACAAACCAGTCCTCCAGACTATTTATTATCAGGTGAAGGGTTAACAAATCAAGGATTACGAATAGTCAGTGGAACTTACGTAGATATAAACTTTTCATCATCAGTAACATTGTATGAAAATGTATTTAAGGCTAAATTAGAACCAACTGAGTTTTTGTATTCGTTTAATAATCCATCATTTAATAAGCAAATGATTACGGGGTCATCAAAACCAAAAGATTTGATGATAAGTGGCACACTAGAACCATATGTAACTACAATAGGTTTTTATAACGATAATAATGAATTGTTACTAGTAGGAAAACCATCAGTTCCTATCAAACGAACTAGAGATTTAACACAAACATTTATCGTCAAGTTTGACGTTTAATGGTGGAGAAACCAAATGAGTTTAGAATCACTCTATAATCAAGCAGCATCAAATACCTATGTGGGTACCGTCCGTACTCGTCAAGCAGCAGATGCACCAACTAACCAAACATTAGTAAATTTTTTAGATGGACAACCAAGAGAAAACGCACAAGACGTTTTCCAAACCGAATTTAAGCGTAATCGTGCAGGACAATATCTTTCAGCTGGGGCACAAGGTATTGCACGAAATCCTAACCAAAGTTACACTCGGTGGACAAACAAATCTTTCAAGCTTGCATTCGATAACGAAGGTCCGGCACAATTAAAAAACGGATTTTATACCAATCAATTCCGTCCAACATACACAGATACCAATGGATTACAAAAGAGAGTTCACCAATATACACCAAATGTAGGAAAGAAGTTTGGTGACTTAAACAATTCAGCAAAAGTAAGAATATCTTCATCTCCATCAGGAGCACCAACAGGATTATAATAACGAGGTTACGATGAAACCAAGAAGTGCAAAAAATAAAGGTAAACGGTTACAGAATGCAGTACGAGATATGATTTTAGAAAATTTCACACAATTGGAACCAGATGATGTGGTTTCAAC
>Ga0129333_10003361_pt1 | contig 14960 bp, 7 predicted proteins | sample CPB6_08_DNA_FD_94474 | JGI IMG/M metagenome (GOLD analysis project Ga0129333, IMG submission 94474) | Freshwater to marine salinity gradient microbial communities from Chesapeake Bay, USA - CPBay_Sum_0.6_0.8_DNA | ecosystem: Environmental > Aquatic > Marine > Coastal | place: USA: Chesapeake Bay...
GATGAGCGTCAAGACCACGGAGTTCTCCTCGGCCTCTGCCCTGTGCCGTCCCGTGTCGACCGGCCGGTCAATCCTGTTCATGCAGGCCGACGCCAGGTACGCAGGCATGCGCGAGTACATGGCTACGACCTCGGCGGGAGACTCCTACGACGCCGTCGATCTCACCAGCCATGTCAACGCCTACATCGTCGGCGCCCCCCAGAACCTGTCGGTGAGCTCCTACGACAACCTGGCTGTCGTGGCTACCTCGGAGACCACCAACCCGACCGGCGGAACCGCGCCCAGCCTGTGGAACTACAAGTGGCTGCTCAACGGCAACGAGAAGATCCAGAGCGCCTGGAGCCGGTGGTCCTTCCCCGGGTGCAGCCGGATCGTCGGCATGGAGTGGTTCAACAAGCGGCTCTACCTCGTGGTCATCCGCAACTCCCAGGCCTACCTGGAGTTCATGGACTTCGAGATCAGGGTGCCTGATCCAGACAACTTCCTCCCGCACATCGACTGCCTTGTCAAGGTCGCGTCCATGACGACCACGGGCGCTACGTCGACGCTGTCGACGACCGTTGGCGGAGAGACTGCCGACTTCCAGAACCTACAGGCGATCGCGGTGGTCGACGGCAAGAAGGTCAACATCCTCTCGAAGACGGCCAGCTCCGTGACGGTGCCAGGGAACGCCACGGCGCTCGTGTCCTACGTCGGCATCCCGTACTCGCTTTCGTACACCTTCAGTCCCGTCTACCTGCGACAGCAGAACATCCCCGTCCTCGACGGCCGCCTGACGCTCACCTACGGGACCGTGTCGTTTTCCGATACCGGGTACTTCAAGGTCGAGATTTCCACACGCTACCGGTTGCCGTACTCCTACGAGTACTTCGGCGGCTCCTACGACTCCAGCTACGTCACCGACTCCGTGAACCTGGAGCGAGGGACCTTCCGCTACCCGATCCACGCCAAGAACGAGGACGCGACGGTGACGCTGTCCAACGACAGCCACTTCCCGGTTCGGCTGAATGCCGCGAGCTTCGAGGCCCAGTTCGTGGCAAGGTCGCGGGTATGAGCCATGTCAGGCCGTCGATCCTGAGCGACTGCGACTACATCGCAAAGAACATCCGCGAGCACGACGAGCGTGAGCTCGGGCTATGGGACATCTCCCCGAAGGAAGCCCTTGTCACGGGCTACTCGATGAGCGTCCAGCCACTGACCGTCATCGCCTCGTCCATGCCGTGCGCCATGTTCGGGGTCTCCCCCGGCGGCCATCCAGGCTTCGGCATCGTGTGGCTGCTCGGAACACCGGAGCTCTTCTGCACCCGCGTTCCGTTCATCCGCCAGAGCTCCCTGTGGCTCGAACACATCTGCGCCCCGTTCTGCGATGTCGGGAACTGGGTCGACTCCCGCAACTCCAGCCACCTGCGCTGGCTGAAGTGGCTCGGATTCGCGGTCACCGAAACAAAGAGCGTCAAGAACGTCCCCGTCCTATTCCACCACCTGAAGGTCAACCACTAAATGTGCCCCCCACTCCTTGCAGCCATTCCGTTCGCGTCGTCGATCGGGACGGCACTCGGAACCAGCGCGGCCGCCGGTGGTCTCCTCATCGCCGGTACGGCCATGTCAGGCGCAGCCGCTGGCCTGTCCTACATGGGACAGAAGCAGGCGGCCGACCAGCAGAATGCGTTCCAGAAGTACCAGTACGAGGAGACGCAGCGCCTCGCCAACTTCAACCTTCTCCAGCAGTACCGCCAGATCGGCCTGCGGCAGCAGGAGGAGCGCACCGCCTTTGCCCAGCAGATCCAGCAGATCGAAATGGAGGGCCGCCAGGCCATCGGCCAGGCAGCCGTGCAGCAGGGCCAGAGCGGCATCTACGGCAACTCCTACGAGATCCTGCTGATGGACTTCCGCAGGCAGCAGATGGAGTCAATCGGCAACGCGGAGCTGAACTACTCCATGCGTGACCGGCAGCTCAACCTGGAGGCGCAGGGCTTCCGCAGCCAGGCCGAGGCGCAGGTGATCCGTGCCATGCCCCAGTACCAGGCGAGCCCGTCGATCATCTCCCCGGTCCTCCAGACCCTCGGCTCCGGCCTTGGCATGGCGGCGAACTTCGCTGGCCCAGGCTTCTTCGCCCCGCAGCAGCAGGTCTCGAATGCCGTGGGTCCGTACAGCACAAGGACCGACTACTTCTCGAACCCGTACTTCGGCCGTTTCGGTCGGTTTGGCGGTAACCGCTGATGCCTCCCCGCTACGCAACCGGCGACAACATCCCACAGGTCGCCATCCAGCCTTCCGCCAACCCGATCAGCCTCAACGTCCTGCCCGCGGCCGGTCAGCCGATCCGCGGCGCCAACGACCTGATCCAGATCGCCGAGGCGCTCGCCCCGTTCAACCAGGGTCTCCTGGCGTTCGGCAAGCGTGCCGTCGACGCGGAGAACGAGCGTGCGTCCATCGCCGGTGCGTCTCTTGACATGGGCCAGGTCCAGGCTGGCAACGTGCCGATCGAGCAGCGGGCGGCGGAGCTGAACCGCCAGTTCCGGTCGGTCGTCGAGAAGTCCGGCGTCTCCGACGCAGCCAACCCGTTCTTCCAGATCGCGGCACGGCAGAACCTCGGGCGCAAGCTTGCCTTCGACTACCGGGCCGCCATGTACGCCCGGCGCGAGCAGGTGACCGACCCGGACAACCCACTCTCCTACCAGGACGCTTCGGCCCAGGTCGCCCAGGAGGTGCTCGGGGACGCCCTGGTCGGCGACTTCTACGGCTTCGCCGGGTTCCGCGAGGTCGCCCAGAAGGTCGACGCGGAGCTCATGAACGAGTTCGCCGTCGAGTCGATCCGGCGCAAGGAGTCGAAGGGAGCCCTCTTCGCCAAGCAGGCGCTGACCCAGGCGATCCAGCAGGGAGACCTGGAGACCGCCAACGTCGCCTTTGCCGACTACCAGCTGAAGGTGACCGATCCTGTCAAGGTCCGTGCCACGTTCGTCGGCGCCGCCAAGGACATCCTGATGTCGTCCCGCGACGTCGAGGAAATGACTACCAGACTGGACAGGTTGAAGAGCGTCCAGTACGGCAACCAGTCCGTCGACAAGAACATGGACCTCGTCAGCGAGCTCGTCCAATTCGAGGATCAGGCCAGGCGGACGATCCTTGCACGCATCGAGCAGGAGACGAGGGTCGGCGAGATGGCGTTCGACTCCGCCAAGCGCGAGATGTTCGGCCAGGGCTTCGTCTCCGAGGCGTACCGCCACATCCAGACCAAGGGCGCCGAGATCGCCGGTGGCAGCCTTGCCGACTGGGCGTCCGTCTACGTCGACGACCTTGCCCAGAAGAAGGGCTGGAGCCCGGCCGTCTCGGAGCGCGTCAAGGAGTACGCCATCGAGCGTGCCCAGGCGCTCGTGGCAAGGACCGAGGCCATGTCGTCGGCCAAGTCGGCTGACATCCGCAAGACGCTCTATGCCGGGGTCCTGGACAACTCGCTTCCGACCGAAGAGTCGGTGATCGACGCAGCCCAGGCCCTCGGTGCCGATCCAGACACGATCACCGCCGTCCTTGACTTCAGGACAAAGCGGTCAGGCCCCGTGCAGGCCGCGATCAACCAGACGCTTGAGGAGTTCTTCAACCAGAACTCCGGCGTCTTCGGCAGCCACTTCAACGGGAACGGCCTGTTTCCTTACGGCCTGGACGGCAGGCCCACGGCCCGTGGTGCCCTCGAAGCGAACCGCCATGCCATGCGTGCCGGAACGGAGCTGCGGCTCGCGGCCGACCAGTTCAGCGCCGACATGATCCCTGACAAGCAGGGCAAGTTCTTCTCCGAGTACGCCAACCAGGGCCAGCAGCAGGCGGCTGCCGCCATGCGTCGCTTCATGGCTGACAAGAACTCGGAGATCGTCAACAACGTGCTGGACGAGTCCGACCGTGCCGTCACGGCCGGGAAGGTCAGCATGGGCGGGTCGTTCATCAAGCGCGAAGAAGACCCCGCCGCAGTCAACTGGAAGTCCTGGGAGAGCCTCGGGCAAGTCGTGTCCAACGTGTCAAGCGGCAAGGAGGTCGTCAGCGACCGCATGCTGCCGGAGCAGGCCGCCGCGATCTTCCGTGACAACAGCGATCGCCTTGCCAAGGACTATGACATCGGCGTCATGCCAGGAACCCGCGGGAGCCACGAGCAGCTCCGCGTCGCGGTCGCCGAGCGGCTGTTCGCTGCAATGGCCCAGGGCGGGGACGTCGAGACCAAGGACCGGGACGTAATCGGAGGTATCTCCTTCGGCCTCGCCTTCATCGTCCCCGCCATCACCGAGGGCGCGATCGGATCGACCTGGCCCCGGGCCGCCTACGACTACTGGAGCACGTTCAAGAACGTGGACCAGATCCGCGAGGACTACGCCACCGTCATGCGGATGGGCGGCCTCACCCTCGACCACATCCTCGTTGACCGCGACCAGGAAGGCCTCCCGGTGTTCGGCCTGACCGTGCCGAAGACCAAGGAAGAGGCCATGAAGGCCGCCTTCGCCATCCCGATGATCCAGTCCATCGACGAGCTGACCGACGTCGGCAAGGTGTCCGCCGTCCTGAAGCGTCTCGGGCTCACCGACAACGAAATGCCCCAGTTCGTCAAGGCGCAGACCATCCTGCACCAGATCCGGTCAGCCGCATCGAAGCGGTTCGATGATCCGGCGTGGATGTCGGTCACGACGCCCGAGCAGCTCCAGCAGTCCAAGAGCGCATACCTCCAGAGCCTCGAATCCGCCAAGCAGAAGATCGGTCAATGAGCCAGTTCCAGAACCCACTCAGCACCCTCGGCCAGGAAGCAGAGATCAAGTCCCCGGAGCTTTCCGGCGGCCCAGTGGTTGACGCAGGGCGGCCAGCGCCGCAAGGCGAAATGCCGATCTGGGACACCACCGACGCCCTCATGGCGGCTCCACGCGGCATCGTCGGGGCTGCCCAAGGGATCTACAACACGATCGACTGGGTCGGATTCGACGTCCTGCCTGACTGGAAGACCAACCCGCTTGGGGAGTCCCGCAGCATCGCCGGTGGCCTGCTGGAAGGGCTCGTCGAGTTCGGCTCCGTGCTAATCCCTGGGATGGGCGCAGCCGGTGCCGTTGGTGCGGCGGCCAAGGCTGGGCGCCTGGGTGGAGCCGCGGCCAAGGGACTCGGATGGCTTGCCAAGGCACCCAAGGGAGCCTCTGCCGGTGCGAAGATCGCCAGCGAGGTAGCCCGCGCTACGGCCGTCGGGGCCGTCGCGGACTTCACCCTAACCACCCCGGGCCAGCAGCGCCTGAGCAACCTGGCGCTCCAGTTCGAGTCTCCGTGGCTGAACAACGATGTCACGAAGTTCCTTGCCTCCGGCGAGGGCGAGGGCGAGCTCGAAGCCCGCCTCAAGGGTGCCGTCGAGGGCATGGCCCTTGGCGTCCCCGTCGACTTCCTGGTCGAGGGGATCATGCACGGCATCAAGGCCGTCCGCCACGGCCGCCTCGTGGGCGAGGAAGTGGTCCGTGCCGGTGGATCGGTGGACGATGCCTCCGAGGCAGCAGCCCGCGCTGAGGCCGACTACGCCGCCCAGAACGCGGAACCGATCCGCCGGGCATCCGAGGCATTCAGCCGCTCCGGCGCAGACGACGCCGCCGACCAGGGGGCCGATGCCATGATGGCGTCGATGGCGCCCCAGGGGGCCGTCGGCAACCGCGCCACCGTCATCGAGAACGGCGCCCTGGACCGGCCTCTCGCGCAGGCACCAGGGATGATCGAGCGCATCCAGAAGGTCATCGACGCCAACACGAAGGCCCAGGCACAGCCGCAGGCGGACGATGCCCTCGCCGCGGAGCTTCGGCAGGTCGCCACGGCTGCCTGGGACAAGTCGAACAACCACGAAGACGTCGTCGCGGCAATCAACCAGTGGAAGACCGAGAAGGGCTTCAACAGCACCCGCGACCTGGAGCGTGCCTCGAAGCAGGCAAGCGGCGTCTTCAAGGAGGCCCAGAGCCAGGCCTTCGACGGCCAGTTCTCCGAAGCGAAGAACGCATCCGTCGAGCAGGCCAAGTCGACGATCCTGTCCGAGCTGAACGACATGGTCTCCCGGCCGGATCGTTACTCGGTCAAGCAGGCCTCTGAGGCGCTCCAGCCGCTCCTCGTCCCGGGCGAGAACCTTGACAAGCTCCTTGCCGAGGCTGGCGTCCGCAAGTCGTTCCTTGGCGTCACCACCGGCGGATCGCTCCGGGAGACGATCCAGAGCGTCTCGTCCATTCCTGACCTTGACCCAGGCCTGAAGTCGCTGGCGGACTTCATGCTCCGGAGTGCCGACGACGTCTCTATGGGCTCCACCAGGACGCTGTCGGCGACCGGCGGCCCCGCCAACTTCCTCGGCTCCTACGACCCGTCGTCCAGGATCGCCCGGGTGTTTGACGTCGCCGACGTCTCGTCTCCGTCGGACGCTGCCGCCGTCGTCCTCCACGAGGCCGTCCACGGGTCGGTCCTCTGGAAGATCAACCAGGCCGTCAACAACGCCGTCGGCGGGTCTGTCGACTGGTACAACCGCTACGCCGACGACCTCGGCGAAGGTGCGGCCCTGTCCAGCAGACGGTCGGCCAAGGAGATGCGGGAGATCATCGGCCGCATCAAGGACAAGGACGTCAAGCGGCTGTTCGAGCTGTACGACCAGGTCATGAAGAACATCCCGGACGAGTGGAAGAACTCGAAGTCCGGCGGCCAGTGGTCGAACAACGACACCCACTACGGCCTGACCAACATCCAGGAGTTCATCGCTGAGGCGATGACCAACAAGAAGTTCCAGAAGATGCTGGCGGGGATCCAGCTCCCGGACCAGCAGACGAACCTCTGGCAGGCCTTCCTCGACATCGTCTCGAAGCTCCTCGGCACCGACAAGCTCTACGGCGACATGGCGGCTGCTGCTGGCATCTCCGGCCAGGACAACGTACTTGCGTCCGTCATCGACGTCGGCGGCAAGATCATCAGCCGGAGCGAGGCTTCCTTCCGAGGCCGCCGCAAGGCCATCACCCCGGCCGCGCAGAACATCGACGGCCTGTCCGTCAAGGTCGCCGCCAGCATCCCGGACCCGTCCAAGGCTGGCAGCGGGAACCCCCGTGCAGGCTCCATGCCGGTCCCGAACTCGCCGCGGCCTGACCCCGTCGGGCCCATGCGCCAGCAGATCGAGGAGATCGTCAAGCGCGTCCGTGGCAACCCCAGCGGCTGGACCCCGACCGACCTCCAGGAGCTGAACCGCCTGGTCGACGAGACGACCAGGAGCGGGCTGCTGAACACCGGCTACGGAGCACAGAACGGCACGGTCGCGGGAGAGTTCATCCTGGCCTTCGCAGAGATGGTCTCCGAGAACAAGGACCTCTACGAGGGCATCAAGCGCGTCCGCAGCAACGCCGAGACCGCGGCCGACCGCGACAGCTTCCTCAGCGTCATGGAGTCCATCGGCGGGTTCTCGCCGGAGCAGAAGATCAAGTTCGCCCAGACCATCTCTGACTGGCACGGGCCGATGTTCGAGGACGGCGCTGCGGTCGTGTCCGCGATGGTCGGGGCACAGATGAACCTGTACCTCGACGCGATCAAGCGCGGGGCCACCGAGGGCGAGAGGTCAGCCCTCTACAACGTCCTGGTGACGATGGCTGCTGCGGACCGAAAGAACGCCAACATCATCGGCCGGTCTCTCCAGAACCGCAAGATGATGTGGAAGGAGGAGCTGGCGGCACGCATCTCGCAGCTCACCCCGCAGCAGGTCAGCGACCAGCTCAAGTTCATGCAGGGCATGGTCGAGATCGGCATCCTCGACAAGGACACCTTCTTCCAGATCCGCGACAACGCCCTCGGCTCCGGCTGGATGGGCCACGCCCTGTGGGCCTACAAGAACAGCATCCTGTCCGGCCCGGCCTCCAGCGCGATCAACGTCATCAGCGGATCGGCCGCCTGGCTCTACATGCCACTCGAACGTGCCCTCGGGTACGCGGTGGACAACATGTTCAGCGGCAACCAGGCAGGGAAGGCGGCAAAGGAGCTCTCCGTCTACAAGGAGCTCCCGTCGGTCATCCACGAGGTCTGGAACACCACCAAGGCGTCATGGAAGCAGGCCGGGGACTCGATCACGCTCGGATCTGAAGCGAGCCCATACGGCGAGTTCCTGAACCGCCGCGGGTTCGTCCCCAAGTCGAACGGCAACGTCTTCACGACGGCTATGGACTACTTCGTCTGGGGCTCGGGCCAGGCGGTCGGCATCGCTGGCGTCCCGACGAAGCTCATGGGCGCCACCGACGAGCTCTTCTCGTCCGTCTCCGCACGGGCCGACATGCGGGCGTACCTCATCCACAACGCTCCTGACAACATCAAGGCAAGCCCGCGACGCCTGGCTGCCTACGTCCGCTCGAAGATGCGCCAGGCGTTCAACGACGTCGGTGCCCTGTACAGCGAGGAGTCGGTCCGTGGGCAGGTCATGCGCGAGGCCAAGGCAAAGGGATTCGAGCCAGGCTCGCCCGAGTGGACCGCCTACGTCCAGAACGGCATGGCACGCCGGTGGGTCGCCCCGCAGGGCAAGGACCGCCTTGACATGGAGTTCATGCAGCGGGCCTCTGCCGGGGTCCGCCGCCGGGCCCAGCAGACGACCTTCAAGCGCGACTACACGGACATCCTCGAAGAGGCCCACTCGATGGCCCTCGGGACCAGGACCCTGGCAGGCCTCGGCCGCAACGCCACCGGCCTGATCCGCGACGTACCGGCGCTCGGCTTCCTGATGCCGTTCGTCAAGACCCCGACGAACCTGCTGATCTGGGCCGTCGAGCGCAACCCCATCGAGGCGACCCTCAACCTCCGAAAGCACATCGACAACCCGGAGATGCGCGGGGAGATGGTCGGCAGGCTGTCCGCCGGTCTTGTCATGTACGGCGTGGCCGTGACGGCAGCCCTCAACGGTGCCATCACCGGCCGCGGCCCGTCCGACCCGAACGTCCGCAAGGCCCTGATGGACTCGGGCTGGCAGCCAAACTCGATCCGGATTGGCGACCGCTACGTCTCCTACTCCAGGTTTGACCCCTATGCGTCCATCCTCGGGCTCATGGGCGACGCCGTCGACATCGCCAACCAGAAGTACCTGTCGGAGAAGGAGCAGGCGGAGATGATCGACATGACCGCCAAGGTGGTCGTCGGCAGCATCGCCAACAACATGGTCAACAAGACCTACCTGACCGGCCTCCGCAACCTCCTGGACGCCCTGACCAACTGGGAGACGAAGGGCCAGGCGTTCCTCGGCAGCCTCGCCGGAGGCGTCATCCCGAACGCCCTCACGCAGCCCTACACCCACTTCCAGGACGAGATGGCGGCTCCCCGGGAGATCATGGACCGCATCATGGCCCGCATCCCGGGCTACGGCGCGTCCGTCGACAAGCGCCGGAACGCCCTGGGGGAGGCTATGGACAACCCAGCGGAAGCCTGGAACCTCCTGCTCCCGTCCAGGGTGACCAAGGAAAGCCGCGACCCGGTCAAGCAGGAGCTCTCGAAGCTCCTGGTCGGCTTCTCCACTCCCAGCCCCTCTCTGGACGGCGGCATCGACCTGACGGAGTTCCGGTCGTCGACGGGCCAGACGGCATTCGACCGCTACCAGCAGCTCACGAGCGAGACCTCCGTGGGCGGCCTGACCCTCAAGGATCGGCTGGCCCAGATCATCCGGACGAGCCAGTACCAGGCCATGCCCGAGACATCCGTCGACGGCGTGCAGACCACCCGCGTCGGCATCCTCCGGAGCGAGATCGGACGTTATCGCCGGGCTGCCTTGCAGAGGCTGTTGCAGGAGTACCCAGACATCGCCAACCGTAGGCGAGAGATCGACAACATCAAGTCAACCATGCGCCGAGGAAACTGATGCCCGAGTACTACGAGCTTCCGTACAAGTCACGGACCTGGTACCGCGGCAACGGCGTCAATCTGGACTTCCCGATCCAGTTTGCAGGTGGCCCCCCGCTCGACCGAAGCCATGTCAAGGTCTTCATCGACGAGAACATCCTGACCCAGGGATGGTCGATCGTGACGGTTGGCGGGCAGGACTACGTTCGGTTCGCCACCCCGCCGGAGCTCCGAACCTCGGCCCAGCAGCCGAACATCAAGCTGGTCCGCGAGACGCCGGGAACGGCCGACAACCGCACCGTCGACTTCGAGGGCGGCTCCTTGCTCCGGTCGGAAGACCTGGACAAGGCGATGCTGAACTCCCTGTACGTCTCCCAGGAATCCTCGGACCTGTTCCTGGACCAGGGCGGCTCGGCCGTCAACACGACCCAGTCGCAGGACATCGCCGGTGAGAAGACCTTCATCGACGGAATTGTCGTCGGCCCCAACGGCAACTTCCGCTTCGAGCCCGGAACGCCTATCGGCAAGGTCGCCAACGGCGAGCAATACGTCATGGCTGCGGCCGATCTGCTGGGCAACGTCTCCTGGCAGAAGACGTCCGTGTCGGCAGAGAACCTCCCGTCTTCGGTCGTGCTCACCGACAGCCCGATGGGCCAGGCGCAGGTCATCGTCGCCCCGAAGAAGTTCGAGGGCGTCGTCGACATCCTCAACACCAAGCTGAAGATCAGCGGCGCAACGAGCCCGACGGACAAGGCGCTGACGTCGGACGCTTCCGGCAATCTGAGCCTCAACAACGTCGTCAACGGCATCCGCCTCGGCTCGGCCAACGCGGCCGTGTCCACCGGGACGATCACTATCTCTCCGAGCTCCATCGGAGCCCTCCCGGCCAACCCGGACGGCGGCCAGCAGACGGTCAGCGCTTCCGTCAACTTCACCGGCAGCATCAACCTCGGAGACGACGCCGCGGCCGACACGCTTGTCATCAACAGCAAGCTTGTCATCCCGACCAACGCACAGCAGGGCAGGGTCCTTACCTGCATCAACGCGGAGGGAGATGCGGCCTGGTTGGCGGCTCCGCAGACCGGCATCACGAGCGTCAACGGCCAGAACGGGGCGTCTACCGGCGGCGCGGTCACCCTCACGGCAGCCGACGTCGGGGCCGTCACGGTCGGCACCACCCAGAACATCAACGGCGCCAAGACGTTCACCAACGACGTCAACCTCGGCGTCGACGCCTTTGACAAGATCACCATCGCGGGAGAGCTCTACATCCCGTCCACCGGCAGCGCCGGTCAGGTCCTGACAAGGACGGCTGACGCCAAGGCGATCTGGCAGACCCCGGAGCCAGCCGGTGTGTCAACCGTCAATGGGGCGTCCGGAGATGTCACGATCACGGCGGCCAGCCTCGGTGCCTACACGGCCCAGACGATCCCGACCGCCACGGCAACCGAGAAGGGACTGATGCAGGTCGGCAGCGGCCTGACGGTCACCAACGGCGTCGTCAGCGTCAACCAGAACGCCACGCTGCCGGTTGCGTCCGCGACCGTCCTCGGCGGCGTGAAGGTCGGCAGCAACCTGTCCATCAACCAGGACGGCGTCCTGTCTGCCACCCTCAGCGGCAGCGTCGGCGTCAACAAGTTCAACAACCGGGTCGGCGACGTCGTCCCGGCCTCGGGCGACTACACCGCTGCCCAGGTCACCAACGCCGTCACCACCAACTCGGCGCAGGACATCACGGCGTCGAAGAAGTTCACCGCCAGCCAGACGGTCTCCACGGCGACCCCGGCGGTCGGGACCAACGGTTCATCGGGCGTCCTCCTGAACACCAGCGGCCTGATCCAGGCGCAGCGGACCGGAAACGACGACCGGATCTTCCAGGGACACCTCCCAGCAGGCGGCGTCTCTTCTTACATCGAGTCTGACGGCACGGCGTGGTTCAACGGTCTTGTCACGGCGCAGACCGGATTCTCGTCGCCCGGCGGCATGACGATCGGGTCAACGACCGCCGACGGCATCAACATCACCGGCACCCTGAAGATCACCGGCAACGGGACTCCGGCTGCTGGCAAGGTGCTGACCTGCACCAACAACAACGGCAACGTCGAATGGCAGGTGCCGTCAAACGCACCCGTCACCAACGTCAACGGCCTGACGGGCAACGTCCTCATCAGCCTTGACGGCGAGGCAAGCCCGGGTGGCAACCTGGGCGGAGTGACCAAGTCCACCTCGCAGGTCATCACCGGCACCAAGACCTTCTCGGTGCCACAGGTGTTCAACTCCAACGTCACCCTCGGTGACTCGGTCGCCGACACGGTGACCATCAACGCGGTCGCCAAGCTCCCGGCAGATGCCGTGGTCGGCCGCGTCCTGACCTGCTCGAACGCGGACGGAACCGTCGCATGGGCGGCGCCCAAGGTCAACACCGTCCGGGGATCAGCCGAGGCCTCCGGCCAGGTCGGTGACGTCGTCATCACGGCAGCCAACGTCGGAGCACCGACCTTGGCGCAGCTTGACACGGTGTCTTCGGCCGCAGCTGCCGCGCAATCGACCGCGAACACCGCCAACACGGCCGCGGCCAACGCCCTGAGCGTGGCAAACTCGAAGCTGTCGGCGGTCTCCACGGACGCCACCGTCGGCGGAGACGGCAACCCATACGTCTGCCTGTCCGGCGACGGAACGTCCTCCAACAAGCTCAAGGTCGTCGGGGCGCTTCCCATCGGCCCTGCCGGTGGAGGCCTGACCGGCACCTACCCGAACCCGACCATCGCCACCCGTGCGGTCGCCTTCGGCCAGATGCAGGCGGTCCCGGCCCAGACGATCGTGGTCGGCCCGACGACCGGAACAGCGGCGGGGTCCATGACAACCGTCGGCATCGGCGGCGGTCTGGGCTTGTCAACGCAGTCCGGTGCGGCTGTTCTTGTCAACAGCGACCGTCCTGACATCAAGGCGGCCCAGAACAACACCTTCACCGGGACCAACACGTTCAACGGCACCGCGGTGACCTTCTCCTCGGCCACCCCGGTGACGGCAAACGGGAACCTGACGGTCAACGGCAACACGACCATCGGAGACTCGTCCAACGACTCCCTTGTCATCAACGGTGCCGTGAGAATCACCTCCGGGTCCCCGGAGGCAGGCCGGGTGCTCACCTGCGACGGCAGCGGCAATGCCACCTGGCAGGCGGCGACTGGTGGTCCAGGCGGAGGAGGCCTTCACTCGATCGGGTCCACGACCCACCTGCTGCTGTCACCGACGGTGAACAGCGCGTCTTCCTGGACGGTCGCCATTCAGCGACAGCTCGTGGCAAACGCCTTCTCGATCACGAGCGGCGCATTCAACCCGCTGAACTCCGGATTCCAGATCAGGGCTCCTGCCGGGACCTCGTGGGCCGGGCTGTTGGTGACTTCCGAGAATGCTGGCCTTGCGGCTCCAGTGCTGGAGACTTCCTGGATCACGGTATCTGCCACCGCGTGCACGCATTTCCGATTTACCACTACCTGGGGCGGCACGCCAGGAAGCCCCGTGACCAACAACTTCATCTTCCTGGAGAACGCGGCGCCGTTCGCCATGACCCTGACGAGGATCTCCTGATGTCCCCCGACCATGACGTCATGCTCGCCATCGGGCGCCTCGAAGGAAAGCTCGACTCCCTCATCCAGCTCCGGCAGCAGCAGCAGCAGGAGATCAAGGACCTTGACACCCGGGTCAGGGCTTTGGAAAGCGCCAAGTCGCTCATCATCGGCGGCGCTGGCGTCGTGTCCGGGGCCGTGACCATCCTCCTCAACCTATTCAACAGGTAACCATGCAGACCATCACCATCCTGAACCAGTCGATGGCTAGCGCCATCACCGGCGCTACCGTCGCCTACGACCCCCTGATCGACTCCGTCGGCGTGGCGGTCGTCGAGATGAAGCAGAACTCGTCGACCGCCCCGAGCGGCACCTGCAACATCCAGATCCAGGGCAGCCTCGACGGCAGCGACTGGGCCACCATCTACACGGTCGCGTCCACCTCGCTCACCACCCCGATCGGCGTCACCCCCGTCTACGGCTCCGGCAACGGCAGCTACCGCACCGTCGCCCAGGTCATCCAGGCGATGCCGTTCATGCGCGTCTGCACCGACGCTGGCGTCTCCAACACCACCCTCTCGGTCATCATCGGCAACGGTCAATGACAAGCAGCAACCCCAATTCGCCGTCCAATACGCAACCGACCTTCCGTCCGTTTGCGGCAGCCGGGCGGCGAAAGGGGGTGCGGCTTGTCCCGACCAACACCCAGGCCGGAGACCCGACGCAGGCTCCGGCCGCGCCGAGCAACCTGACCGGTACTGTCCTTGCCACATCCGCCAACCTGATCTGGACCGACAACAGCGTCTTCCCGAACACGGCGACCACGTTCACGCTGGAGTGGACGAGGATGGGATTCACTCAGTCAACGACGACTGCAAGCACCTCGGCGTCGCTCACTAACCTCGGTGAAAACGTCCTGTACTCGTTCCGTGTACGCGCCAACAACTCCATCGGGAGCAGCGCCTGGCACGAGCCAGCCCCAGTGAGGACGACGCTCCTCGCCCCGACCAACCTGTCGGTGTCCGTCAGCGGCACCACGGTGAACCTCTCGTGGACGGACAACTCCACGGTGGAGACGGCGTACCAGGTCGAGCGATCGAGCAACAACGGCGTTTCCTACACCCTGGTGGCGAGCACAGCGGCAAACGCCACGAGCTACGCGGACACCAACCGGCCGGACGGGACCTACAAGTACCGCGTCCGTGCTTGGTTCGAGCCCAGCCCCGGGACCACCAACCAGTCCGAATACCAGACCCAGGCCGGTACGGTCACCGTTGCGTCCGTGCCTGCGGCACCGACCGGGCTGTCCGTGGCCGACGTCGGCACGACGCAGGTCGACCTTGCCTGGAGCGACGTCTCCGCGAACGAAACCGGATTCGTCATCGAGCGTCGCCTGCTCCCGTCCGGGACGTTCAGCCAGGTTGCCTCGATCGGCGCAGACACCGTCTCGTACCGCGACAACACCGTCCTGGAGTCTCGGCAGTACGAGTACCGGGTGGCTGCCACGAACGCGGCAGGTACCTCCGGCTACAGCAACACTGTCAGCACCTGGACCGTGCC
>Ga0129333_10003364_pt1 | contig 14951 bp, 12 predicted proteins | sample CPB6_08_DNA_FD_94474 | JGI IMG/M metagenome (GOLD analysis project Ga0129333, IMG submission 94474) | Freshwater to marine salinity gradient microbial communities from Chesapeake Bay, USA - CPBay_Sum_0.6_0.8_DNA | ecosystem: Environmental > Aquatic > Marine > Coastal | place: USA: Chesapeake...
AGGAGGGTTCGTTCGGCAAGTGGTTGGCCAATGCTCGGGACTGGTCGATCAGTCGCAACCGCTTCTGGGGTTCTCCGATTCCGGTCTGGAAGAGCGACGATCCCGCCTATCCCCGTGTCGACGTGTACGGAAGCGTGGCCGATCTCGAACGGGATTTCGGCGTCGCGATCGTCGATCTGCACCGCCCGGCCGTCGACGAACTGGTGCGACCCAACCCCGACGATCCCACCGGTCGGTCGATGATGCGACGAGTTCCCGAGGTTCTCGACTGTTGGTTCGAGAGTGGGTCGATGCCCTTCGCGCAGGTGCACTACCCGTTCGAGAACGCCACCTGGTTCGAGAATCACTATCCGGGTGACTTCATCGTCGAGTACATCGGCCAGACGCGCGGCTGGTTCTACACGTTGCACGTGCTCGCCACCGCACTCTTCGATCGTCCGGCGTTCTCCACGTGCGTCAGCCACGGGATCGTCCTCGGTGACGACGGACAGAAGATGTCGAAGAGCCTCCGCAACTATCCCGATCCGATGGCGATCTTCGACTCCTACGGAGCCGACGCCATGCGGTGGTATCTGCTGTCATCGGCCATCCTTCGGGGCGCCGATTTCTCGGTGGGCGAGTCGGGCATTCGCGAGACCGTCCGGCAAGTCCTGCTCCCGCTCTGGAACTCGTGGTACTTCTTGTCGCTCTACTCGAGGGCCGAGAATCTCTCCGGTCGGGTGCGCACCGACTCCGGCAACGTTCTCGATCGGTACGTGCTCGCCAAGACCGCCGAGGTCGTGGAGTCGGTCACCGAGCAGATGGACGCCTACGACCTCTTCTCGGCCTGTGCATCGATCCGCGAGTTCCTCGACGTCGTCACCAACTGGTACATCCGCAGATCGCGCGACCGCTTCTGGGCCGGTGACATCGACGCCATCGACACCCTGCACACCGTGCTCGAGATCACCTGCCGTTTGGCGGCTCCGTTGTTGCCGCTCGTCAGCGAGGAGGTGTACCGCGGTCTCACCGGAGCCGAGAGTGTTCACCTCGCCGGATGGCCCGATGCCGCGTCCTTGCCGTCGGATCGCGAGTTGGTGAGGGTGATGGATCGGGTGCGCGAGGTTTGCTCGTCGACGCTCGCGGTTCGCAAGGCTCACAACCGTCGTGTACGGCAGCCGTTGCGATCGCTCACCGTGTCCTATCCGGGTTCTTCGGAGCTCGGGGAGTTCCTCGACGTGATCGCCGACGAGGTGAACGTGAAGAAGGTCGTGATCGCCGAGTCGGTGGCCGGTTCCGCCGAGCGGGTGCTGCAGGTCGTCCCCGGAGCTCTCGGACCTCGGCTCGGTGCGCGCACCCAGGAGGTCATCCGCGCGGTGAAGTCCGGTGACTGGTCGGTCAAGGACGACGTGGTGGTGGCGGGAGGGATACCCCTCGAAGAGGGGGAGTACTCGATGAAGTTGGTGGCCACCGCCGGTTCGGCCAGCGAGGCGCTCCCCGACGGGCGCGGTGTCGTCTCGCTCGACATCGAGGTCGATGCCGAGTTGGCCGCCGAAGGAATCGCCCGCGACGTGGTTCGACTGGTGCAGCAGGCCCGTCGCGACGCCGGTTTGGCGGTGTCCGACCGGATCGCACTGACATTGGGGGTGCCGGAATCGATTCGGCGCCAGATCAGTCCCCACCTCGAGATGATCTCCGGCGAGACCCTGGCCGATTCCGTCGGCTGGGGGGCCGGCCCTTCGAATGCCGAACTGGATGACGATCCGATTCACATCGGATTGGTCCGCACGACCGGGCGGTAGCGCCGAACGGTAGTGTTTCGCCCACTATGGCGACCGGAAAATCGACGGCCAAGAAGCCGTCCAGCGCACAGGCACCGAAGAAGCTCGACAAGAAGGCTGCGGCGAAGAAGCCGGTCGCGAAGAAACCGGTCGCGAAGAAATCGGTCGCCAAGAAACCGGTCGCGAAGAAGGCGGCACAGAAGGTCGTGGCGAAGAAGCCGGTCGCCAAGAAAGTCGTCGCCAAGAAAGTCGTCGCCAAGAAAGTCGTCGCCAAGAAAGTCGTCAAGAAGGCTGTGGCGAAGAAGCCGGTCGCTCAGAAAGTCGCCCAGAAAGTCGCCCAGAAAGTCGTTGCCAAGAAAGTCGCCCAGAAAGTCGTCGCCGGTTCGGCACCGAAGAAGGTCGTCACGACCGCGCCGGCCAAGAGCGTCGCACCGAAGAGTGCTGCCGACAAGGCCGTGACGGAGAAAGCCGTCGGCAAACCGAGTGCCGTCTCGGGTGTGAAGCCGGCTCCGGTGAAGCCCGACGCCCCCGTCAAGGTGGTGGCACCCAAGCCGGCCCCCCGTCCCGCGAAGCCACCCAAGCCCGTCTTCGTGAAGCCACCGGTTCCCGGAAAGAAGGCGCCCTCGAAGGACGGCATCATCGCCAACAAGGATTTCGATCTCACCTTCCTTCGTGCGCAACGCGAACTGCTTCTCGCCGAGAAGGCACGTCTTCTCGGACAAGCCGAACGCCTCGAGGCCGAGCGCCAGCAACTCATCGAGGAGGCGGGCATGGGTGACGACCAGTTCGACGAGGACGGTGGCGAGGGTGACTCGCTGGCCGTCGAGCGCGAGCGGGATCGCGTGTTGTCCGATCAGGCTCGCCAGACCGTGTCCGAGATCGACGCCGCTCTGGCGCGCATCGAGTCGGGCGATTACGGATACAGCGTGGTCTCCACCCTGCCGATCCCGCGCGAGCGACTCGAGTTCCTGCCGTGGGCGTCGGAACTCGTCAGCGAGCGGGTCGGCGGCATCGGTCGGCAATGAGTGCCACGCCCGGTCGTCGATCGACCGGGCTGCGGAATCTGGTTCCCTCCCTCGTCGTCTCCGCGGTTCTGGTCGCGGTCGACCTGCTCACCAAGGAGTGGGCACTCGGAACCCTCGCCGATCGCGAACCGATACACGTCGTCTGGACTCTTCAGTGGAATCTCGCGTTCAACAGCGGCATGGCTTTCGGGCGCGCCCAGGGCTTTGGCCCGGTGATCGCCGTCGTGGCGACGGTCGTGGTGGTCGTGCTGCTGGTGTCGCTGCGTCGTGAGGAGAACCGTTGGTCGGTCGCGGGTGTCGGTCTCATCATCGGGGGAGCCGTCGGCAACCTCCTCGATCGGGTGTTCCGTGGTGACGGATTCCTGAACGGATCGGTGGTCGACTTCATCGACTTCCAGTGGTTTCCCATCTTCAACGTGGCCGACATGGGCATCAACGTCGGTGGTTCGATCCTCGTGATCGGTTACCTGCTGAAACCCGATCCGAGCAAGAGCGGCACGGATTCACTCGGCGATGGCTCTCCCGCCCGGTCGATCACGTCCCACGAGTCGGTCGTCGACGATGAGTGACGAGATCTTCGACGACGAGATTCCCGAGGCACTGGCCGGAGAACGTCTCGATCGGGTGGTGTCGCTTCTCGCGGGAGTCAGTCGAGCCGAGGCCACGCTGCTCATCGAGTCCGGTGGAGTCGCGCTCGACGGCGAGACGCGGTCGTCGGGCAAGATCCGCCTCGCCGCCGGACAACGTCTCGTCGTCGACACCTCGCTGCTGCCACCGATTCCCCTTCCCGGACCCGACGAATCCGTTCCGGTGCGAGTCGTTCACCACGATGAGCACCTCCTCGTGATCGACAAGGAACCGGGCATCGTGGTGCATCCCGGAGCCGGGAACTCCGACGGAACTCTCGTGAACGGATTGTTGGCGAGGTATCCCGAGATCTCGTCGGTGGGCGACCCGGCGCGACCGGGAATCGTGCACCGACTCGACGCGGGCACGTCGGGACTTCTGGTGGTCGCCCGCACCCAATTGGCCTACGAGGCTCTCGTCGACCTCCTGTCGCGACACGAGGTCGAGCGTCGTTACGTGGCACTCGTGTGGGGGACGCCCGATTCGCCCATCGGGACGATCGACGCCCCCATCGGACGCGATCCCCGCGATCCGCTCCGGATGGCGGTGGTGGCTTCGGGCAAGGAGGCGCGCACTCATTACCGAGTCGTCCGTCGCTTCGAGCAACCGGGGGTGAGTCTCCTCGAGTGCGAGCTCGAGACCGGCCGAACCCACCAGATTCGGGTGCACCTGTCGGCCATCGGGCACCCCGTCGTGGGTGACAACGCCTACGGTGGGTACCGGACCTCTCTCGTGCCGGGACGTCCCTTCCTGCACGCCGCCGGACTCCGTTTTCGTCACCCGGTCACCGGGGCCGACGTCTCGGCGGAGTCCGAGTTGCCGGTCGATCTCGCCGCGATTCTCGAACGCTGCGCCTGACCCGTCCGGCGGCGGTTCGCCGGGACTTCGCTCATCGGTGCTATCTTGACCGAGACCGTGAAGCGGGTCCCGTGAGGCCCGAACGGAGGACGAGATGAGCGAACGACGCCCCCGCGGGGACGAACAACAGACGCGCGCCGATCAGTCCTCCGCTTCCGTTCCGTCCATCGCCGACGATTCGTCGACCACGGTTCTCTCGTCGGCCGATTTGTCCCGGGCGATCACCCGCATCGCCCACGAGATCGTCGAGCGCAATCGGGGAATCGCGGGCGTCGTGCTGGTGGGACTGCAGCGTGGAGGTGTCTGGATCGCCCGTCGGATCGCCGAGGCCGTGGAACGCATCGACGGATCATCGCCGCCGCTCGGGTTCATCGACGTCTCGCTGCATCGCGACGACATCGGGCTTCGACCCGTCGCGCCGGTCGCGCCGTCGGAGATACCCGTCGACCTCACCGGCTCCACCGTGGTGCTCGTCGACGACGTGCTCTACACCGGTCGCACGGTGCGCGCGGCCCTGGATGCGCTGAACCAGTACGGCCGCCCGGCCGCGGTGCAGCTCGCGGTGATGATCGACCGTGGACACCGCGAACTTCCGATACGTCCCGATTTCGTGGGAAAGAATCTCCCGACGTCGCGCGGCGAAGAGGTCACGGTGTCGGCCGAAGGCGTGATGCTGTCGAAAGGTCGCTCGTGAGGCACCTGCGCTCGATTCCCGAGATCGGGGCCGAAGGCATCGTGCGTCTCCTCGGTCTCGCGCGCAACATGGCCGAGGTGAATCGACGCCCCGTTCCGAAGGTTCCCGCGCTCGTGGGTCGGACGGTCGTGAGCCTCTTCTTCGAGGACTCGACGAGAACCCGCCTCAGTTTCGAAACAGCGGCTCGACGTTTGTCCGCCGACACGATGACCTTCAGCGTCTCGACCTCGAGTGTGAACAAAGGGGAGAGTCTGCGCGACACCGTCGAGACCCTGGACGCGATGGGTGCGGCGGCGTTCGTGGTGCGCCACAAGTCGAGCGGTGTTCCCTGGCAGATGTCGGCGTGGACCGATGCCGCGATCGTCAACGCCGGCGACGGCTGGCATCAACACCCGACCCAGGCACTGCTCGATCTGTACACCATTCACGAGAGCTTCGGGCTGGAGCCCACCGACTCGTCGCTGAGCGGACTGCGCGTGGCGGTGGTCGGCGACGTGAAACACAGCCGCGTCGCGCGCAGCGAGGTTCAGGCTCTCCACTTGCTCGGGGCCGAGGTGGTGCTGGTGGCACCCTCGACGTTGCTGCCTCCCGACCTGACCGGCTGGCCGGTGACGGTGGCGCACTCGATCGACGATGTCGTCGATTCGGTCGACGTCCTCTACCTGCTCCGCATGCAGAGGGAGCGTATGAACGAGGCGTTGGTGCCGTCCATGTCCGAGTACGGGGCCCGGTTCGCGCTCGATGCCCGTCGGGCCCGGGCTCTTCGTTCGCGGACCATCGTGATGCATCCCGGTCCGATGAATCGTGGAATCGAGATGCAGGTCGACCCGGTCACGTTGTCCGGATCGGTGATCGGCGCCCAGGTGACCAACGGGATCTCGGTGCGCATGGCGGTGTTGTTCGACCTGCTCGGGCAACCAGAAGGAGGTCTTCCCTCGTGAGCATCAACATTCGGGGTGCGTCGATCGTCGACTCGACGGTCGGGGGGCGCCCGGCCGACGTCCGCGTGGACGACGGCCGTATCGCCGCGGTGGTCGAGCCGGGAGAGACTCTCGCCGTCGCCGACCTCGAGCTGGACGGGACGGGGTGCATCATCGCGCCGGGTCTGGTCGACCTGCACGCTCATCTTCGCGAACCGGGACGAGAGGAGTCCGAGACCATCGAGACCGGTAGTCGGGCCGCGGCTCTCGGCGGTTTCACGGCCATCGTCGCCATGCCCAACACCGAGCCACCGCACGACTCGCGACCGATCGTGGAGTTCGTGCGCGAGCAGGGGCGTCGAGCCGGGCTCTGCGAGGTGGCCCCGTCGGGTTGCATCACGGTGGGACGCGCGGGTGAGGTGCTCGCTCCCTATGCCGAGCTCCGTGCCGCCGGAGTCACTTTTTTCACCGACGACGGCAACGGTGTGCAGGACCCGCAACTGATGCGTCGTGCGCTCGAGTACGCGCGCGACCTCGACGTCGTTCTCGCGCAGCACTGCGAGGTGTCGAGTCTCACCAAGGGTGCGGTGATGCACGAGGGTGCCTGTTGCAGCCGACTCGGACTCCCGGGTTGGCCGGCTCTCGCCGAGGAGCTGATGGTGCATCGCGACATCGAGTTGTGTCGGCTCACCGGAGCCACCATGCATTTCCTGCATCTCTCCACCGCTCGATCGGTGGAACTCGTCCGACGAGCCAAAGCCGACGGTCTGGCGATCACGGCCGAGGCCGCGCCGCATCACTTCTCTCTCGACGACGAGATGTTGGGCGGATTCGATCCGGTGTTCAAGGTGAATCCACCGCTGCGAACGTCGGCCGACATCGCGGCCCTGAAGGTCGGTTTGGCCGACGGGACCATCGACGCCATCGCCACCGATCACGCGCCGCACGCCTCGCACCTGAAAGAGCAGCCTCTCGATCAAGCGCCGCCCGGGATGCTCGGTCTGGAGACGGCGCTCGCGGTGGCCATCACCGAACTCGTCGTCCCGGGTCTCATGGATCTGCGGGGTGTGCTCGCCGCCTTGTCGTGGAACCCGGCTCGCATCGCCCGACTCGGCGAACGGCACGGGCGGCCGGTCGCGGTGGGGGAGCCGGCCAACCTGGTGGTGTTCGATCCGAACGAGGAGTGGACGATCGACCGTGGTCGTTCGGCGAGTCGCAGCTCCAACAACCCGTATCACGGCCGCTCGGTGCGGGGCCGGGTGCGGCACACCCTCTTCGGCGGCGAGGCCGTGGTCGTCGACGGTGAGGCTCGCCGATGAGAAAGCGAGTATGCGAAGAGATGAATGATCATGCATAATCAGTCGATGTCCCGTCCCGTGGTTCCCTCGACGCTCGTGTTGGCCGACGGCAGCGTGTTCGAGGGCGAGGCGATCGGCTTCCCGGCCGCGGTTGCCACCGGCGAGGTGGTCTTCAACACGGTTCTCTCGGGTTACCAAGAAGTGGTCTCGGACCCGAGTTACGCCGGACAGATCGTCACCTTCACCTACCCCCACATCGGCAACTACGGATCGACCGACGTCGACGATGAATCGCGCCGACCGTTCTGTCGCGGTGTGATCGTGCGCGACCTGGCGCGCCGGCACAGCAACCACCGTTCGCAGGAGAGCCTCGACGACTACCTGGTGCGCCACCGGGTGCCCGGTATCGCCGGAATCGACACGCGCCGTCTCACCCGGCTGATTCGTGACACCGGTGCACTCCCGGGTGCGTTCGGGACGGGATCGCACGCCGAGTTGCTGGAAGCCGCGCGGCGCGAGCCGGGCACCGACGGCATCGACTTGGTCGCCGCGGTCACCACCGAATCGCCCTACGTGGTCGAGGGCGGCCCGCGCCGGGTCGTGGCGTACGACTTCGGAATCAAGACCACGATCCTGCGCTGCCTCTCTCGGATCGCCACCGTTCAGGTCGTTCCCGCCTCGACCCCGGCGGCCGAGGTGCTGGCCATGGAGCCCGAGGGCGTGTTCCTCTCGAACGGTCCCGGGGATCCGGGGATGGTCGCCCACGCCGTCGACAACATCGCCGCCTTGGTGGGACGGGTTCCGGTGTTCGGCATCTGCCTCGGTCATCAATTGCTCAGCCGCGCGCTCGGCGGCCAGACCTACAAGTTGCCCTTCGGTCACCACGGTGGCAACCATCCGGTGCGTCACGAGGCCTCGGGTCGCATCGAGATCACCAGTCAGAACCACAACTTCTGCGTCGACCCGACCAGCCTCGACGGAACCGTGCGACCCACGCACGTGAACCTGAACGACGGCACCAACGAGGGAATGGTGGTGATCGGTCGGCGCGCCTTCAGCGTGCAGTATCACCCCGAAGCCGGACCGGGCCCGCACGACAGTCGTTACCTGTTCGACCAATTCGACCGACTCATGTCGGGTGAGGAGATCTGACGTGCCCCGTCGCGACGACCTTTCGTCGATCCTGATCATCGGCTCGGGTCCGATCGTCATCGGTCAGGCCTGTGAGTTCGACTACTCGGGCACCCAAGCCTGCCGGGTGCTGAAGGACGAGGGTTACCGGGTGATTCTCGCCAACTCGAACCCGGCCACGATCATGACCGACCCCGACTTCGCCCACCGCACGTACGTCGAGCCCATCACCTGGGAGGTCGTGGCGCGGATCATCGAGCGCGAGAAGCCCGACGCGGTTCTGCCGACCCTCGGCGGGCAGACCGGACTCAACACCGCGATGGCTCTCTTCGAACGCGGTTTGGTGGGCGTCGCGGGGACGCCGGAGTTGATCGGAGCCAACGCCGAGGCCATCGCGACGGCGGAGGATCGCGAGAAGTTCAAGGAGGCGATGATCGAAATCGGGCTCTCGGTCCCGGCCAGTGGCATCGCCCACGACGTCGACGAGGCCATGCGAGTCGTCGAACGTCTCGGCCTTCCGGTGATCATCAGGCCGGCCTACATCCTCGGTGGCCGCGGCACCGGAATCGCCTCCACCATCGACGAGTTCCGTCGACTGGCCGCGACGGGTCTGGACGCCAGTCCGATCCGCGAGATCCTGATCGAAAAGAGCATCGCCGGCTGGAAGGAATACGAGTTGGAGGTGATGCGCGACCGGGCCGACAACTGCGTGATCATCTGTTCGATCGAGAACTTCGACCCGATGGGCGTGCACACCGGTGACTCGATCACGGTGGCGCCGGCCCAGACCCTCTCCGACGTCGAGTACCAACGCATGCGGGACGCGGCCTTCGCGTGCATCCGTCGCGTGGGCGTCGAGACCGGTGGCTCGAACGTGCAGTTCGCCGTCGATCCGCGCAACGGCGATCAGGTGGTCATCGAGATGAATCCGCGTGTGTCGCGCTCGAGCGCTCTCGCCTCCAAGGCCACCGGATTCCCGATCGCCAAGATCGCGGCCAAGTTGGCGGTGGGGTACACGCTCGACGAGATTCCGAACGACATCACACGTCTCACTCCGGCCAGTTTCGAACCCACGATCGACTACGTCGTCACCAAGGTTCCGCGTTGGGCGTTCGAGAAGTTGCCGGGAACATCGGGTGTCCTCGGAACGCAGATGCAGAGCGTCGGCGAGGTCATGTCGATCGGTCGCACCTTCCCCGAGAGTCTGCAGAAGGCCTTGCGGTCGCTCGAACAGGGGAGAGCGGGGCTCAACTGTGATCCGGCCGAGGCCCAGTACGCCGAGAGCTCCGACGACGACCTTCTCGCGCGGATCGTCGTCGGGACGCCGGAGCGGATCTTCCTCGTTGGCGAACTCCTTCGACGGGGGGTCGGCGTCGATCGGATTCACGAGGCGTGTCGGATCGATCCCTGGTTCCTCGACCAGATGTCGATCATCGTCGAGGAACGGGCCGCGCTCTCCGCCGATCGACCCGATTCGATCTCCGCGGCCCGATGGCGGCGCGCCAAGCGGCTCGGTTTCAGCGACGCTCAGTTGGCGCACCTGTGGGGTGTCGCCCCCGAGACCGTGCGCTCGGCGCGCGTGGCGGCCGGGGTTTTGCCCACCTACAAGACGGTCGACACCTGCTCGGCGGAGTTCGCGGCGACGACGCCGTACCACTACTCCACGTGGGAGGACGAGAACGAGGTGCGACCCTCGGAACGTCCCCGAGTGGTGATCCTCGGTTCGGGCCCGAACCGAATCGGCCAGGGCATCGAGTTCGACTACTGCTGCGTGCACGCTTCGTTCGCGTTGCGCGACGCCGGTTACGAGACGGTGATGGTGAACTGCAATCCCGAGACGGTGTCCACCGACTACGACACCTCCGACCGTCTCTACTTCGAACCGCTCACCCACGAGGACGTGCTCAACGTGATCGAAGCCGAGACCGTGGCCGCGGGAGGTCGGGCGCCGCGGGTCATCGTGTCGCTCGGTGGTCAGACTCCGCTCAAGTTGTCCGGCGTGCTGCCGCGCGAACTGATCGCGGGCACGTCACCCGAGTCGATCGACCTCGCCGAGGATCGCGAGAAGTGGAACGAGCTCTGCGACCGACTTTCGATCCCGCAGCCGCCGGGCGGAACCGCGGTCACCCTGGCCGAAGCCGAGGCGATCGTCGATCGAGTGGGTTTCCCGGTGTTGGTGCGGCCGAGTTACGTGCTGGGAGGTCGGGCCATGCAGATCGTGCACGATCGCGAGCACCTGGCCCGCGCCATGGCCGAACTCACCGGCTTCGGCAGCCTCGGCAAGGAAGGAGGCTTGTCGGCCGAACGACCGGTTCTCGTCGATCGATTCCTCGAGGACGCCATCGAGGTCGACGTCGACGCGATTCGCGACCACACCGGTGAGGTGCTGATCGGTGGTGTGATGGAACACGTCGAGGAGGCCGGCGTGCATTCGGGAGACTCGGCGTGCGCGATACCTCCGCAGACCCTTTCGCACTGGGTGGTGGAAGTCATCGAGTCGTACGCGTCGGCCATCGCCCATGCACTCGACGTGCGGGGCCTGCTGAACGTGCAGTTCGCTGTCGTCGGCACGACGGTGTACGTGATCGAGGCCAACCCACGGGCCAGCCGCACCGTCCCCTTCGTCGCCAAGGCCACCGGAGTTCCGTTGGCCAAGGTGGCGACTCGCGTGATGCTCGGGTCCACGCTCGCCGAACTGCGCGACGAGGGGCTCCTGTCGGATTCGGTGCTCGACTCGTCGACCGTCGCGGTGAAAGAAGCGGTCTTGCCGTTCAACCGGTTTCCCGAGGTCGACACCGCACTCGGTCCCGAGATGCGCTCGACCGGCGAGGTCATGGGCATCGACTCGTCGTTCGGCCGCGCTTTCTACAAGGCCGAACTAGCCGCCGGGACGGTGCTTCCCTCCTCGGGCACGGTGTTCCTCTCGCTGGCCGACGTCGACAAGCCGGCTGGCATCGTGGTGGCCAAACGTCTTCGCGAACTCGGTTTCGGCATCGTGGCCACTCCCGGCACGGCCGACTACCTCGCGCATTTCGGTCAGCCGGTCGACGCCGTGGTTGGCAAGGTGAGCGAAGGTGCCGCCGTGACGGCGGTGAACCTGATCGCGAGCGGCGAGATCAGTTTCGTGATCAACACTCCTCAGGGACGCGGCGGGCGCACCGACGGCGAGGCCATTCGCAAGGCCGCCAACGTGAACCGCGTCAGTTCGGTCACCACGGTCGAGGCGGCCCTGGCGGCGGTGCGAGGGATGGCCGAGATCGGCGCCGGACCGTTGGAGGTGCGCAGTCTGCAGGAGCACCATGGGCGCTAGATCGCCTCGGAAGCAGTTGCCGTCCTCGGCGATCGACACCGAGGTGCGGGTGGGTGACGTCGTGCTGCGCCATCCGGTGATGACCGCCTCGGGAACGGCCGGTCATGGTGCCGAGCTCGGGGCCTACGTCGACCTGGCCCGTCTGGGAGCCGTGGTGGTGAAGTCGGTGTCGCCCGAGCCGTGGGCCGGAAACCCGGCGCCCCGCGTGCACGCCACCGCGGCCGGCATGATCAACGCCGTCGGCTTGCAGGGTCCCGGGGTGGCGGCGTGGTGTCGCGACGACTTGCCCGACCTCGTGGCCAGCGGGGCATCGGTGGTGGCCAGCATCTGGGGGCGCTCGGTCGACGAGTACCGGCGGGCCGCCGAACTGGTGGGAGAGGGCGTGCGTGGACGCACCGAGGTGGTGGCCGTCGAGGTGAACCTGTCGTGTCCGAACCTGGAGGGTCGCCGGGGCATGTTCGCTCACGACGAGCGCCTCACGGCCGATGTCATCGATGCCTGTCGAGTGGCCGGGCGACCGCTGTGGGCCAAACTCAGCCCGAACACCGACCGATTGGTGGAGATCGCTCGGGCGGCCGCCGATGCCGGAGCGGCCGCCGTGACTCTCGTCAACACCGCTCTCGGCATGGTTCTCGACCCGACGTCTCATCGTCCGGTGCTCGGCAACGGCGGGGGCGGTCTCTCGGGACGGGCGATTCATCCGATCGCGGTGCGGGCCGTCCACGACGTGCGTTCGGCCCTGCCCGACCTCCCGATCGTGGGGGTCGGGGGCGTCGCGAGCGGTTGGGAAGCCGCCGAACTGATGCTGGCCGGGGCTGCGGCCATGCAAGTTGGTACGGCCACCTTCGCCGACCCTCGGGCGGTGGAGAACGTGTCCCGGGAACTGGAGAAATGGGCGTCCCAACAGGGCTTTTCCTCACTGTCCGAACTCACCAACCGGGCCCACCGGACCTGACGACGGGCTGATCGGGGCTCCGGGGCTGCGAGAGGGGCACCGTTCGGGTCGGGGCACTCGCCACCGTCGACACCGGGTATCCACCCCCACCCCGTACCCCGGGAGTATGTTGCGCCCATGGCAACACCTCCGCAACTCACCCCAGAACAGCGCGCCGCGGCGCTCGCCAAGGCCGCCGAGGCCCGGGCCGCCCGAGCCGAGATCAAGTTGCAGCTGAAGCAGGGCCGCCTCACCGTGGCCGATGCGCTCAGCTCGTCCGACCCCAACGTCGGCAAGTTGAAGGTGGTCTCGATGCTCGAGAGCCTTCCCGGCCTCGGCAAGGTCAAGGCCCGCAAGATCATGGAGGAGGTCGGCATCGCCGACAACCGCAAGATCCAGGGTCTCGGCGCCCAGCAGAAAAAGGCCCTTCTCGACCATTTGAGCAAGTGAGCGGGCGGGTTCCCCCCGCCTCCTCCTCGGGTCGCCGCCCTCTCATCGTCGTGGTCTCCGGACCCGGTGGTGTGGGCAAGGGCACGATCGTCGACGCGTTGCTGGTCGAGGACCCGTCGTTGCATCTCAGTCGTTCGTGGACGACCCGCGAACGACGGCCCGGTGAGCGGGCCGACGCCTATCACTTCGTGAGTCGAGCCGACTTCGAGAGCCATCGGGAGCGCGGAGGCTTCCTCGAATGGACCGAGTTTCTCGGCAATTACTACGGAACGCCCGTTCCACCGGTCGACCTCGTCGACGACATCGTGCTCGAGATCGAAGTCGATGGCGCCCAGCAGGTGAAGGCCAGGCACCCCGAGTGCCTGTTGATCTTCGTCCTGCCGCCGTCGCGCGACGAACAGCGGCGCCGGCTCGAGGGTCGCGGTGACCCCGAACACAAGGTGCACGAGCGTTTGCGCAAGGCCGAGGAAGAAGAGCCGGTCGGTCGGGCGTTGGCCGATCACGTCGTGGTGAACGACAGCCTCGACCGAACCGTGGCCGAAATGATGTCCATCATTCGACGACATCGTGCTGCGGTTGACTCCTGAACCGCCGGTAACCTCCCCGGCGGAGGTGCCCCATGGCCGTTAGCAACGAAACGATGATGTCACCGGCGTTCGAGGTGCTGGTCGACAAGGTCGACGGGTCGAAGTTCGCCCTCGTCACTCTCGCGGCCAGCCGCGCTCGCCAGTTGCAGGACTACTACGGGTCGGGAACCGCGGCCGGTGGCACCATTCCGCCGCAGTACCCGTCACTGCGCAAGATTCTGAGCGCGAGCTTCGAGGAGATCGCCCACGGCAAGATCGTCGCGATCTCCGGCGACGAAGCCCGGGCGCGCGAGGCCGCCAAGCAGGCCGCCCGCGAGCAGGCCGAGAGCCTCCCCGGTACCGATTCGACCGTCACCGAGGGTGACGGCGAGGGCTGACCTCGACCGCGGGTTCGCGAACTCGCCCCCTGACGACATGAGCGACCTCACCGCGGTTCACGGCAAGCGCATCGTGCTCGGCGTGTGCGGAGGCATCGCCGCTTACAAAGCCGTGGAGGTCTGTCGGCGTCTGGTCGATGCCGGTGCGCACGTCGTCCCGGTGATGACGAAGGGCGCCGAACACTTCATCGGACGCACAACACTGTCGGCCCTCGCCAGCGAACCGGTGCAGACGTCGCTGTGGGACGAGGAGTCACCGATTCCGCACACGCGTCTCGGACAGTCGGCCGATCTGGTTCTGGTGGTTCCGGCCACCGCCCGATTGCTCGGCGCCCTGGTCGCGGGACTGTCGACCGACCTGCTCACCAACGTTCTGCTCGCGACCCGTGCCCCGGTGGTCGTGTGTCCGGCCATGCACACCGAGATGTGGGAACACGCCGCGGTGCGTCACAACGTGTCGACGTTGCGGGAGAGGGGAGTGCACATCGTCGATCCCGAGATCGGTCGTCTGGCCGGTGGTGATTCGGGGGCCGGACGTCTGGCCTCGCCCGAGACGATCGTCGACGCCGTCGACCGTGTCCTGTCGGGTCGCACCCTCGATCTGGCCGGAGTTCGCATGGTCGTGACCGCTGGCGGGACCCGCGAGCCGATCGATGCCGTGAGGGTGATCGCGAACCGTTCCACCGGCAAGCAGGGCTACGCGTTGGCGGCCGAGGCGGCCCGTCGGGGCGCTCGGGTGACCTTGGTGTCGACGGTCGAACGCCCGGCACCGACCGGCGTCGAGATCGTGTCGGTCGAGACGGCCGCCGACATGAAGTGCGCCGTCGATTCCCTGTTCGACCGCACCGACGTGGTGGTGATGACCGCGGCGGTGGCCGACTTCCGTCCGGTGACGTGTGCCGAGGGCAAGATCAAAAAGGCCGACGGGATTCCCGAGATCAGACTCGAGCCGACGCCCGACATCCTGGCCGGCCTCGGTG
>Ga0129333_10003365_pt1 | contig 14950 bp, 30 predicted proteins | sample CPB6_08_DNA_FD_94474 | JGI IMG/M metagenome (GOLD analysis project Ga0129333, IMG submission 94474) | Freshwater to marine salinity gradient microbial communities from Chesapeake Bay, USA - CPBay_Sum_0.6_0.8_DNA | ecosystem: Environmental > Aquatic > Marine > Coastal | place: USA: Chesapeake...
GCGTCCGGTCATTGAAGTTGACGAACCGGTCAATCTTCGTCCGAACTTGTCCGAGATCGGCATTGAAGAGGTAGAGCGCGGCATCTGTCAGGACACCTATGAAAACCGTTCAATCTTGCGACGGGCGAAGATGGGCTGGGATCCGGTCTACGCTTCGAATGGAGTTCCGACCGGACTGATTCAAGCTCGCTCGGAGGAGATGAACAAGCAGCGGCGGATCTTGTCTCTGTCCGAGAAGAAACCAATTCTCGTTGATCCCGATCACATGAACTCCGATTATGTGACGGGCTACGATCTACTCGCCGAGTCCGCGTCCGATTATCTTGTTCCGCCGTGGGTGATCGGCGCGACGCGTGCGTACTTGAAAGAACAAGAAGAGGGCGGACCGAAAAGCGCGAAGCGTCAACCCGCAGCTCTTCCAACTCGATGCCGTGCAATTAAAGATGACGGTATTCGCTGCATGATGTGGTCATCAGGACGCATGAAGGATGACGGCTACTGCCGAATCCATCTCGGCTCGATCCAACGCAAGCCCGGCGAAGATGTCGAGCGCGCACGCGCGAAGCTTACTCAAGCTGCGCCGTACGCCGTTGACATTCTCGAGGACTTGATGGAAAATGCAGCGAGTGAACCTGTAAGATTAAAAGCGTCAACTGAGATTTTGGACCGCGCTGGAGTTCGCGGCGGTGTAGAATTTGACGCAAAGATAGAAGTGCACGACGGGCGACCGCCAGCACAAATTGTTGCGGAGCGTTTGCAGCGTCTCGCAACAGGAGCAATTGAGGTAGCAGCGAAGTTATCCGAAGCTGGTATCGAGATCTCTGCCAAAGACGGAAGCGACATTGAGGATGCAGAAGTTGTTGAAGCAGAGGAATAATCGTGACCGCGGAAAATCTAAAGTCTCTGGCAGAAGAGCTGCTCGAGAACTTGCTCGAGGATGTAGATAAATGTTCTACAAGAGAAGCACACATCCGCGCGACGGCGCGAGCAAACGAAGCTCAGCACTTGCTGATCGGAATCAATCAGATGTTTTATGACGGAGAAGAAGAGACGAATGTTGTTCAAGAAGAAACCCAGCCCGGCTGAGCTCGAGGCTCGTGCTCGGTTTGTAGAAGAGGCCGAAAAGCATCTCGGCTATCGCACGCGTCCGAACGGCCTGAGCGAGTTTGGCGCTCGAGTTGGCTACAACGGACATGATATTCCGTGGTCTGGCGCCTTCGTTGACTGCGTTGCTCGGGACGCCGGGATCTATGTTCCAGCCTGCGTCTTCGCACCGTCCGGCCTGGCCGAGTTCGTAAACTCGGGACGGTTCACAAATTCACCCCGGCCTGGAGACATCGCCTTCTTTTCTTTTGCGACGGACAAAGATTTCGGCATGATGCATGTTGGGATCGTTAGTGACGCCTCGAACTTCGAGACGCATGACATTTTTACCTGTATTGAAGCGAACGCAAACTCAGGCCTGGGACGCGCGCCAAAAGACCGCGACGGTGTCTATTTGCGCACACGTTGGAAATACGAAACAATTGGTTTCGGCATTCCGAATTTTGAAGTGCGGCCTGGGACAGAGGTAAAAACTTTGACGGACAGCCAAAAATTACGTTTGCTCGATGTACAGCCAGGACGCCGGAATCGACGGATTCCGATGCTTCAAGACGCGCTTCGGATAAAAGCCGATCTGACTCAGTACCAGCATGGAACGTTTGACGGACCGACGATGCTCGCGTACGCGCGATGGCAGCGAATCTGCGGATTGGTTGGGTCGGCTGCGAACGGCGAACCCGATCTGCCGACTCTCGAGAGACTGGGCCGAGAGACTGGTTGCTTCCGAGTCTACTCCGACCCGATCGAGTAGAAACTACGGAAAATATAATTTTGCCACCGGAACAAATTTTTACATAGATCTGCGATTTTCGCCGATCTACCGGATATAATCAAATCAACGACAATCCGTTAAGGAGACAAAATGACAAAGAACAGTCAGCAGTACTTGTGGCTCAAGCTCGCGCACGAAAAGCGTCGCGAGATCGGAGAAGAGACTCGCAACACGATCAAGATGATCGTGAGCGAATCTGATCAGCCGATGACCACAGCCGAAGTTACGAGGATGTACGAACTGATCTCAGGACGCAGCCTCAACTACACGTACATCTCGGTGATTCTCAACGATGCTGTTGAAGCAGGCGAGCTGTCATCACGCACAGAGACGGTGCTCGAGCGCGAGATGCGCGGCGGAAAAGGTGCACGTCTTGCGAACCTCTACTGGAGATCAGCAAAGACGGTCCCGGCCCGCACTAAAGGAAAGATCGTTGACGGTGTTAAGTCATCGACGGCCTACACCTATCCCTCGCACGTTCGACGCGGCAAGAACAAGAACAAGAAAAAGAATGCAGGCGTGGCTAAGACTCGCAAGGTCGCGACGGACGACATTTCAGAGATGATCGAATCTTTGGTTGCGACGCGCACTGAAGCACTTCAGCGCCAAGTTGCAGAGCTCGAAGAGAAGCTCGCAAAAATTCGCAGCGCGATCAAGTGATTTGAGAACCCCGGCCTGGGACGCGGGAAAGTTTTGACGGACTAACTTTTTACGAACCCAGGCCTGGGACTGGAACCAAAAACATTGACGGACTGTGTTAGTGTGATCTAATGATCCACGACATGGCGATGTACGTCGTTGAAACGATCGAACAGGCACGAACGCTTGGCGATCACGAGATTTTCGATTTTCTCATTGACGACACTGAATGCGTACACTGCGGAATGGTTGTTGGTCCGATTTCTGACAAATTCTTTCCGTGCGTGATCGTTGTCGCTTCGCGTCCTGACGATTCTTGGCCACTCTGTTTCGAATGCGCGTCTCCGCTGCTTTTCCCCCGAGAATGGATTATCGAGCTCGATATCTGAAAACTACGGAATATATAATGGCCGCATGGGATTATTCACAGCCTATGTAGCATACAAGTACGGAAAGAAGAAAGCACGCGAGCGCATCGAGCAAGAGCTCGAGGACGAATTAGAAATTTGTTCAAACTGCGGATACGCGCGAATTCTTCATGACGAGCATTTGAACTGCCCGAACTAAAACTACGGAAGTTATAATGATTCCATCGCCAAGGCAATCGGGCCAAGGCGAAATACGAAAGGACAAACATGGACAAGAAATGGTGTCTGCTGAAAGTGAGCGATGGTGCTCGAGGCGACCAGGGCAAGCAGAAGGTTTACGAGGTAATCGTGACTGGAAACGTCCTCCGCTGCGAGTGGGGAATGGCTGAAAAGCTTTCACGCCTGTCTTCAATCAAGGCCTTCGCAGACAATCAGAGCGCGCTGTGGGCAGCTCGTCAGAAGGTCTGGTCCAAGATGGACCGGGGTTACCGAGTCGCCTACGAGGTCTGACTCGAAGATTCTGGGTTGGGGTCCTTCGGGACCCCGGCTCGGAAACTACGGAATATATAATTGACACATCAACCTAAACTGAAAGGACAAAATGAAATGGGAGACAGAGCAGTATTCGGATTCAAAGCAACCAAGGAAAGCCAGCCAATTTGGCTGTATTCTCATTGGGGCGGCTCCGACCAGACCAGCGACCTCGCCAAGGCAATTGAAGCTGCAGCACCTCGCTGGAATGACCCTCATTACGCGACTCGAATCGCGATATCGCAAATCGTAGGCGATGACTGGTCAGGCGAGTTTGGCTACGGAATCTCAGCAGGCGACGATGGATTCGCGCATCCAGACTACGACACAATTCCAGTCGTTATCTGGAGCGAGCGAGTCGTCGTGCTTTGGGAGTACGACAGCGACGAGCAGATGATGCGGTCGTTCAAGATGCCGTTCGACTTGTATCTGGGAATGGCGACCAGCGCATAAGCGCTGGCGCCAGTCCAGAAACTACGGAAGTTATAATCAACTCATCAACCTAACCGAAAGGACAACATGACAACAACAGCAGCAAACACAGCACCACTCGTGGTGGGTCACGCTCTCTATCTAGAGCTTATCAAGGGCATCTACACGACTCAAATCGTGCTCACGCCCGAGGGCATCTCATCATCGCACAAGAAGGTGCCGATGGGAATGTACCGTCGCAGGCTTTCGACAATACAGCCTAAGAAGCAGTGGAAGTTTGCAGTAGCAGCTTCCTCATCTGCTCCTGTAGTGGGAGTGACGCCTCCGAGCGCGCACGACGTTGCTCAGAACTATCTCAGATACTGGAAGACCTATCTTGATGGCTTCGCTGCTCAAGAGTGGACTCTGTTCGGCAAGCCCATCATAGTCGAAGTCACAGCTGAAGACCTCGAAGACGTTCGTCTCGCAAAGACGCCGTACAAGGTGCTTGGCCGAGTCTGGAAAGTTCGCAAGGCTCTCGGATTCCCCAAGGAGTTTCTACACACCAAGTAGAAACTACGGAATATATAATTGAAACAACAACCTAACCGAAAGGACGAAAATGACATACGACCCGAAAATTTACGCCACAGAAACTATTGAACGCAACGCATACGACAAGCTCTATCCAGACCTTGCGGGACTCATTCTCGATGCGGCAAGCCAGTACTACGACGTGTCAGCAAAGACCAAACTTAGTACGATGGTAGAAGCGGGAGGGCGCGTTACTGCACCTCGCACAGCTGCACCGAAGAAGAAGGCTGCCATGACTGAGATTGATGCACTTGTAGGTACTGACAAGTTCGTACGCCCGAACGGCGAGAACTACTACAGCCGCAAGTGGGGCGAGCACGACGATGTCATGGTGCTTCGCAAGGCGCGCGACATGAGCAGCTACGTGTTGCTCTATGGCGCTCCCGGGTGCGGCAAGACTGCACTCGTTGAAGCAGCATTCCACGAGCAGCCGGGTGGCGTGTACACGATTCTTGGCTCAGGTGACACTGAAGTTGCTGACCTCGTTGGTGGCTACGTTCAGACACCGAGTGGTGGATTCCTCTGGGAAGATGGTCCGCTCCTCAAGGCAGCAGAAGCTGGCGGTGTGTTGCTGATTGATGAAGTCGGTCTCATCGACCCCAAGGTTCTCTCGATTGTGTATGGCCTCATGGATGGACGCCGTGAGTACACAGTCACAGCGAATCCAGAGCGCGGCACAGTCAAGGCTGCTGATGGCTTCTATGTCATCGCAGCGACGAACCCCAACGCTCCTGGAGTTCGCCTCTCTGAGGCACTCCTCTCGCGATTCACGATTCAAGCTGAGATGACAACTGACTGGGCGCTTGCTCGCAAGCTCGGTGCTCCGGTTCCGATTGTCACTGCGGCTCAGAACCTCGCGAAGAAGCAGGCAGCGAACGAAGTGTCCTGGGCTCCGCAGATGCGCGAGCTTCTGGCATTCCGTGACCTCGCCAAAGAACTCGGCACTAAGTTCGCCATCGCCAACCTCCTGGCGGCGGCTCCCGAGATTGACAGGCCTGTGGTGGCCGATGTCTTCACTCGGGTGTTCGGCGAAGAGTGCCGACCAGCCAAGATTTGAGTCTTGGCGTTCTGGTCCTGGCCCCCGGTCCTTTCGGTTGTTGTTCAGCCGGGGGCCGGTCCAGAAACTACGGAATATATAATTGACCTCATACCCATAAAGAAAGGACAAACGACATGGGACATATTGATTACAAGCGCACAACGCGTGCAGAAGCGACTCCGCCGGAGTGGCTGACCATCGGCGCCCAGGTGGGCGAGCTGGTGAATCAGCTGGCTGGCAGGTTTGACGTTATTGCATACGTTGGCCCAAACGCTGGCAACTCAGCTCCCGCGTGCTTCATCCCGAACACTGCGGAAGTCGAACTCAACGTCGAGAAGACGTTCGGCGCTGGCGTCACACCTGAAGACATTGGCGATATTCGCGAACGCGATAACCAGTTCTCCTGGCCGAAGGCAGTTGGTGCTATCGTTCACGAAGCACTGCACGCTCGGTACTCCCAGTGGGACATCGCAAAGTCCGCAGCTGACCTCGGCGATGAAGACTTCTTCTGGCTAACAATCCTTGAGGAAGGTCGCATCGAGAGCTTCGGCACTCGCACAATGCCTCACAACTCTGGATTCCTCCGTGCATCAGCACTTGGCCTCGCGCTTGGCGATGTCGAAGAGCTTGGCTTCGGTGGTAGCGAAACTCGGGACGCGGCTTTGCTCGCAGGTCTCGCGCTCGCTCGAGTTGACGCTGGCGTTCTCACTGATGACGATGTTGACAAGCTCAACGAGCTCATCGCATCGAAGCTCGGCGACAAGACACTCGTTGCACTTCGCGACTTGTGGCTCGCAGCTCAGACGTACGACAATCACAGCGACGCATCGGGACTCTACGACATCGCTCGAGAGTGGAGCAGGCTCGTTCGCGAGCAGGCCGAAGAGAATGGCGAAGACCCCGACCAAGGTGCAGGTGCAGGTGCAGGTGCAGGCGCGCCCGGCGGTCTCGGTGAACTCGGTGAGTTCGCAGGCGAGTTGCTCGAAGCACTCGAAGAAGCTGGTGAGCTCGCAGAAATTGGAGCGTTCAACGACCTCGACGACCAACAGACTTCCGAGGAATGGAAGAAGGAAGCCAAGAGTCGCACGCAGCACTCCAAGCAGATGCAAGAGCATCGCAAGGAAGCTGATGAGGTGTTCGGCAAGGGCACTGGCCCGATGCCTGACGCGAAGACCTGGTCACGTCTCAAGGAAGAGCGTATGCCAACTGGTCCCGAGCGTTCAGCAGCCGTCAAGGTTGCTCAGCTTCTCGAGAAGGCGAAGTATCGCGAGCGTGACGCTGTTGAGGTAACCTCAATTGTTCCTCCCGGGAGACTGCGCACTCGTGCGATGGTGCAAGGTGCGGCTCTCAAGAGCAAGGGCGTCATGACGCAAGTCGAACCTTGGAGGCGCACAGCGCGCAAGCACGTCGATGACCCGACACTCACACTCGGTGTGTTAGTCGACATCAGCGGCTCAATGGGCGAAGCGATGGAGCCAATGGCAACCACCGCGTGGGTCATGAGCGAAGCTGTGAAGCGAGTACAGGGCCGAGCAGCGATGGTGTACTTCGGTGAGAGTGTGTTCCCCACACTCAAGCCAGGCCAGCACCTCGACAAGGTTCAAGTGTACACCGCGCCTGACGGAACTGAAAAGTTCAACAAGGCGTTCAAGGCTCTTGACGGAGCGTTGAACTTGCTCAACGGAAGCGGCGCGCGGTTGCTCGTCGTCGTGAGCGACGGATGCTACACGCACGAAGAAGAGCAGCAAGCTCGTAAGTGGGTTGCCGCTTGTGAGTCGGCAGGTGTCGGCGTGCTGTGGCTGTCAATCGATAACGGCATGACTGCGCAGCGCATCACGAAGTCATCGCCGAGTGCGGTACTGCTTCCACGGACGACGGACCCGGTCTCGGTCGCAACCGAGATTGGCCAGGCCGCAGCGCGAGCGCTGACGGCCGCGTCGTAAGACCGCGCTGACTGGAGGGACGCGTATTCTTGTCCTTTCCGCGACCTCTGGTCAGCGCTCAGGCGTGAACCTGGTGACTGCGTATTCTTGTCCTTTCCGCGTCACCAGGCCTCACACAAAACCCGGCCTGGGCTGTCGAGCTTTATTGACGGACAGCCTTTTTTGAAGTTCAGGCCTGGGCCCGGGCCTAAAACTATTGACGGACAGCAAACTACGGAATATATAATTGACACATAACCACAACGAAAGGACACAAGATGGCAAGACCAAATATCGACGACGCGCTCGCCGCGATTCAAGCAATCGGCGATAGAGTGCTCGAACTCGGAATCGACAAAGTCGCCGAACAGTCGGGACTGAAGCCGACGATCGTTCGCAAGTTCACAGTCGACTGCATGCGCTCGAAGAACGCTGACATTCGCAGAATCACTGCCGCAGTTCACACACTTGAAGAACTACGGAAGATATAATTGTCTCATCGGCAATAACGAAAGGACAAACAATGCTGACAGACAATGAGTTAATACAAGCCTTTGAGGGCTCAGGACCAGGCAAGCGCTATCGCGCAACCTTCATCCCGCTGGGAGAGAAGAACAACGTCTACAACTGGGACGTCCGAGGCTTCACAGCAGCTAGCAAGCCCGAGGCAGTCAAGATTGCCCGGGAGTATGGGAAGCGCATCATCGGCAAGAAGATGGTGTATGTCTACCTCGACAGCCCAAGCCGCATGGCTTGGCTATAAGTTCCCTCCTAGGGGCTGGTCGCCCGGCGCAAGCCGGGCACCAGAACTACGGAATATATAATTGACAAGGTAAGCACAACTACGAAAGGACAAACAGTGTTTCAATCAATACCCACGTTCGAGCGTGATCGCACGATAACGCTCACCATCGATGGCGGCCCGGTAGATCCGGCGGACATGGACTTCAACGAAGAAGGCTGGACCCATCGCTTCAAGATGCGGGCGCATCACAACAAGGAGCGCAAGCAGCTCGTCGCGACAGTCATCAAGTGCGTGACTCAAGAGTCAGGCAGCGGCTTCCGCGTCGAGCGTTACTCACCATTTGAGGACGTTGCAACTATTGCAGTCATTCCGTGCCCACGCTACAGCGACAAGGCGCTTGCTGCATTCTGGCAGTCAGTGCTCGAGATGGTGGAGGAAATTGGCAGCAACGAGGGTGACACTCGCAAAGCAGCACAGATAATCCGTATGGGCCAGGACTTCGCTTCGGCGAGGTCCTGAGTCAAAACTACGGAATATATAATTGACTCATAAGCCAATACGAAAGGACAACAATGGAAAAGCTAGGAACTCTGGATATCGTCCCGAACCTCAAGTCAAACACGACTCGCTGGTTTGCGGAGGGTAAGAACAACGAAGGAAACTTCGTCAAGCTCTGGGGCCCGACGTTTGATGGATTCGCGACTACCAAAGAAGTCGCCGCTGTCGTCGAGATGCTCGGCTACAGAGTGGGCATCGTTCGCTCATTCTGAAACTACGGAAGATATAATTGATTCATAACCCATAGCGAAAGGACAAAAAACAGTGGAAGTTACCTACAACGAAGAAGACAATTCAACATCATTCTTGTACGAGGCGGACGAAATGCCGCACGTGTACAGCTCTACTGTCTACAGGGACGAGAATACGGTAGTCATCTACTTCCGTCATCACCTTCAGGACGCCTTTGAGCTCGCTTCTCCGGACGAAACTGTGGCGCACTGCCAAGTCTTCCGCCACATCTCGGAGCGCACGATGACTCTGATTGAGGGCGGGATTGACCCGGCCGTGGCAATCATCATTGAACTCAAAAACCAGGTCCACGACCACCGGTTAGCCGCGCTCTAAAACTACGGAAGTTATAATCTATCTATCAGCACTACGAAAGGAAACAACATGAAAGTAAAGCATTCACTTTGGATTGGCGATGAGCGCATTGGTCTGCCGACACTTGCGCAGCAGCTCGAGGCACTCTCAGACGCGGCGCCGTCAGCATGGGTACGACTCACGCAAGACATGAACACAGCACAGTCAGAGATGGGAATTGACATCATTTCATCACTCGAGGACGAAGCAGCGGTGGGTGAGTGGTTCTGCAGCGATGGCCCCGGCTTCGTCGCAGGTCAGTACAGCGAGCGCGAGCTCGTTGACTGAAACTACGGAATATATAATTGAACTATCAGCACGATGAAAGGACTGAAATGACAATCTCAAAAGCACAGGGACATGAAATAGTGGACGAACTTCGTCCGGCACTTGAAGCGGTGTTCGCAAAGCATGGGCTCACTCCACCACAAATAAGGTGGACGTACGGCGCCGGCTTTGAGATCAAAGCGAAGGGCACAGTTGAGACACTCGATGAGAGCGGAATCAACACGAGCTCGATGGAGGCTCAGTACTACACCAACTTCGGTTACAAGTCGATGACTGGGTTGGAGCTCACTGCGCCGCTCGGTACTCGCTTCGCGACCAATGGCAAGGAATACCTGTTTGCGGGAATCGCTGCGACGCGTCGCAAGTACCCGATCTATTGCAAGAACATTGCAACAGGTGAGTACTCGCTGTTCACAGAGTCAGTCATCAAAAAGATCAACGACGCAGCACTTGCGGCGTCAAAATAAGAATTGGTCAGGAGCAGTGTGACCTATCGCGACATCGCGTCTCGCACATGCGACTCACCGGGGTCGGTGCTAGTAGTGCCTAGCTAAGCAATGCGTACTTAAAGCCAGGGCCAATAGTTCTATCCGTAGGGCTCTAGAACTTGAGGCGAGCGCTCGTTGTGCGGCGGCCACCCAAACTCGAAACTACGGAATGTATAATGGACTATGTAAGTTCAACTACAACGAAAGGACAGCAATGACAGCAACAGTCACAGTCAAGACCACGACTTCGGTCGTACGCGACGAGGCAGTCGCCGAACTGGATAAGAGCGCCGAGGCACTCATCGTCGAGTTCAACGAGGCGAAGGCAGCACTCAAGGTGCTCGAGGGTCGCAAGGCTGCGGCCGAGAAGGCACTGCGCGAGATGCTCGGTGCGGCAGACGTTGGCATGATTGATGGTGTGGAGCGCGTACGCGTGAGCCACCGCAATCGCAGCAACATCGACCGCGAGCTCCTCAAGTCAGCCTTCCCTGAGGCCTACGAGGCGACTCAAACCGAGACTGCTTACACGGTCCTCACGACCAAGTAATCTCAAGCGGACGGGTCGCTCGGGAAACCGGGCGGCCCTAAACCGCGGAAGCTATAATTGACACATGAACAAAGGAACGACAACAATGAATACCGACATAATCGACCCACTAGACATGCTGCTCGTAACGGACCAGCGCAACGAAGGTCTCTATGGCCTGGAACAAATTGTGAACCGCGTTGAGACGGTGCTCGAAAACAAGCCTGCGGAATCAGAAATGACTCAGCTTGTCGCGCAGCTCATTGGGACACTCGGCGTCGTGCGCTTTCTCGCGAAGACGACGATTGACAACATTCACAAGATGGACGAACAGCGCTGAGTTGAAAAACCCGGCCTGGGTTGTGGGAAATATGAGACGGGCCGCCTTTTTGCGACTCCCGGCCTGGGTAGGGCCTGCAAATATGAGACGGGCCGAGAATCTACGGAAGTTATAATGGACACAGGAACGACAGAAAGGACAGACATGACCAAGCACTATTTCGCCGCTGATGGCAACTTCGGAAATGCCGAAGGACTCGTGACGATTGACACGAGCGACTGGACAGATGACGAGTGGTTTGCGATTGATGACGCGAGCGACAGCGATCGAATCCGCGTTGCGCTCGAACTCGCCGAATCGCATGACGAAGAAGTTCAGCCGAAGCTTCCAGGGTTCTGAAACTACGGAAGTTATAATTGAAACATGAACACAACAACAAATAAACAAATAATCTTCTGCCAAAGCGCAATTGCTAACAACCTCGAGTTCAATCCAGCTGACCCGCTTCACGCCGAGCTTTACGAACTCTTCGAGTCGCACGACGACAACGCCGCCATTGCGCCCGAGCATCTCGCAAAGGCGACCAAGCTCATGAAGCGCATTCCGGGCTTTATTCCGAGCGTCAGCCTCACAAACACACCTGCCTGGGCTTCAGACCTCTGGCTTACCGTTCGGTAGGCTTGAGGCTGAAACTTCGGAAGTTATAATGGTCTTCGTACCAGGGGACAGCGTGGCTAACGCGTCTTAAACGACACTGTGGTGTGCCCTGGGCAAGAACTACGGAAGTTATAATGGCTTCATCAACCAATGACGAAAGGAAAATATGAGCTACAGCAACTTGCCACCAGGAGTACGCCACTCCGATCTCCCGGGCTGGCACGACAGAGAGGTCATGCATCTCTTCGAGTGCCCCAACTGCGGAGAGGTCGAACTCGAGGTCATGATTGATGGCAGCGTTGGCGAACAAGACGTCGAGAGCGACTGCATCGAGTGTGGCGCAACTCTGACCTCCACTTGGGAGCCAGTCGAACCTGACTACGACGACTACGACTACTGAGAACTACGGAAGTTATAATGGTCTTATGAACGTGGTTGAGTCAACCAGCAGCCTTCCGATAGGGAAGGATTCCTGGCCCGGGAAAAAAGACTCAGGGCTTTTACACTCCGGAGGTAAAACTACGGAATGTATAATGGACATATAAGCAAACGACGAAAGGAACAAACAATGAAAGAAACAATCGAACTTCCGGGAATGACGCTCACAGCGTACTCGCGACGCGAATGGAGCGGCAAGAACCCGCGAATGTACGTGTCAGGGGACTTCGCGTTCAATGTCATCGAGAATCTCGAGAATCGCCGTCGCCGCCCGTACAACGTCTGGAAGAAAATAATCCGGAGGTCTGAGCTCGGAAGCGTCATCGACATCTCGACTCTTCAGTGGTCGCAGTACGCAGGCTGCTCCTGCCCATGCTCGCCAGGATTCATCCTGCCGTCGCAGCGGCTGATTCTGAACGACGTCGACTTCAGCTTCAGCTACGACCTGTGGCTGACGATTCACGACGCTCCGATGGTCAACCCGGCCAAGGCTCCTAGACTGCTCGTCACAGCCTAGGCGAAGCGCTCGAGCGGGAGGGTCACACCTTTCGTCCCCTCCCGGCTCGCGCTTCACAACTACGGAATGTATAATTGACTTCATAAGGAAGAATGACGAAAGGAAACTATGGAAGACGAAGAACTTGTAGTCTGCTACGAGTGTCAGCACGAGTACATGAGTGAGTTTGACGAAGACACTGGAATGTCAACTACTCAGTGCCCAACCTGCGGACACGACCAGCGAGACTACGGAATGTATAATTGACACATAAGCAAAACTACGAAAGGACAAATAATGAACTCACAAATTGAGATTCCGGGAATGATGGTTGCCCGGATTGAAGATGGACGGATTGTCGGATACACATTCGCACCGCTTGCGTCTCATGCGGGCTACTTCGGAGACCCGATCATTCATCTTGAGGGAGATGAGATTGCGGAAAGAGACTTCTTTGATCTTGTCAGCGACACAATGTCATTCAGCCAAGACCGCAAGTCAGCATTCGTTGCGGTTGAGTGGGAGGGCTGATGTCAGGTCAATTCAATATGTACTACCGGCCAGAGACACACGATGAGATGACGGTCGAAGATGCGGCCCGGTCTGTGGCTGACAAAGTAGTGACGGACCGGCAACTCACACTCCAAAGCGAGATCGATTCTTTGGTCTGGGGACTCGAGGTAGAGATCGTTAAGTATCGCGATAAGAAAAAAGCCGAAGAAGCCAAAAAACAAAAAACCCGGCCTGGCCCGGCTGAAAAGCCCTGACGGGCCGACTTTTTGAGTTCAGGCTTGGGTGGGGCCTAAAAGCCGCGACGGACCGACTTTTTCGCGACTTCAGCGCGCGATCCGATTTCGCGACGCGATTCGATACGCGCGATTCAGCCGATTTCGCGCGAAAAGGCCGATTTGGCCGATTCCGCAGATTTTCCGATTTCGCGCGATTCGAGCGAATTGGCCGATTTGGCCGAATTGGTCGATTTTCCGATTTCGCGCGATTGCGCGATCGCGATATAGCCATTCTACATTCCGAGGTTCTCCGTCTCACTTCTCGGGACTCAATTCCCGGGACTACGGAAGTTATAATGATTGCATGAACACCAACACACCACTAATCATCGAAACTCCAAAACTTACGCTCGATCAGGAGATAGCTCGAGTTCGAGCACTTGAACCCGAGTTTGCCGAAGAACTCGCGTATTTGATGGGGTTGAAAGCTGTCGATCCGAAGCAGGCCATCGCCGACTTCCTCACCAAATTCTTCTTCATTCTCGAGAACCCTGATCTGTATTCAGTGTTAGTGTACGCAGTCAACGATCAATCCGTGGTCGCTGCAAATGCCTATACGCCCGCTTTCGACGCCTTTCATACTTTCGATCACGAGTACCTCAACTACATCGACTACGTCTGACGCCGATCGCAAAACTACGGAAGTTATAATGATTAAGTAAGCCCAACGACGAAAGGAAAAACAATGATTGATAAGTCAGTCAGCCCAAAGCCATCGACCCGCATGCACGAGGTCTACGAAATCAGCACCAAGTGCATCATCCACTGCGGCAGCCGCAACTCCTGCCTCACCTTCCACAATACGAAGGACGAGAAAGCTCAGGCCGATCTGGTGGTCCGTCTGGCCCGCCGGTAATTCGGCCGCTCCCGGGTCCGGGCCCCAACGGGGGTCCTGGCCCTGGAAGCGAAACTACGGAAGTTATAATGGACTCATAACGAAAGGACAGAACATGGAAAACGATCTCCTACGCGAAATAGAGAGCTTGATCGACGCGGGCGCCAGCCCCGACGAGATTGAAGGCGTTCTTAACGACTACTTCGAGGACTGACTTCCAAACTACGGAAGTTATAATGGTTACATGACGATGAAAGGAAAAACAATGAAAACAGAGACACGAGTGCTCGAGGCGATTGAGCAGATTGAAAACGAGGTCGCGATGAGCAGCTGCTTTGACGCGATTGCCGATGGGATGAGAATCGTTGAGTTTGAGCTCGAGGACATTGCCGATGAGCCTGCGGTCGAGCGGCTGATGGCGATACTTGAAAGCGCTGACGAAGATAATGCGCGCGGGTTCCTCGACGCGCTGCGGGCGCTCTCGAAAGAAATCGCGGTTGCTGTATAACTACGGAAGTTATAATGGACTTATGACGAAAGGTAAAAACATGGCTCAGAAGAAAAAGAAAGGACAGACCAAGTGGAAGTGGGACGCGTGCGAAGCCCAGGCTTTCCGCGATGGTTGCCGTCGTAAGGCGCAGACCTTTGCTGATCGGAGAAAGCAAGAGTCGAAGATGGCGTGTCGCGGCAAGGTCGCGTTTGACTGACCTTGCGGACAAGACTACGGAAGTTATAATTGAACTATGACGAAAGGACAAAACATGACAAAGCAAAAAGTGTTTCTGATTACCGAGGTGAGTCACGACAAGTACTACCTCCTCGAGCACGAGGGCACCACGGTGATTACCGGGGCGCGCGGATACTTCGAATCTCCGCTCGAGGCGTA
>Ga0129333_10003366_pt1 | contig 14946 bp, 17 predicted proteins | sample CPB6_08_DNA_FD_94474 | JGI IMG/M metagenome (GOLD analysis project Ga0129333, IMG submission 94474) | Freshwater to marine salinity gradient microbial communities from Chesapeake Bay, USA - CPBay_Sum_0.6_0.8_DNA | ecosystem: Environmental > Aquatic > Marine > Coastal | place: USA: Chesapeake...
ATGATTTTCAAGAACATATTCATAATAAGAATCATGATTATAATCATCATTGTTTATCATTGAATCAATTTGATTTTCAGAATATTCTTCACCATAATACTCATAAGCCCACTGTTCAAGCCAATCATAATAATTAGAATGTTCAGTAATATCATGGGGAACAGAAGGAGAATACTGACTTTGATCAAAATGTTTTTCAGAAGAAAATGCTGGCCACTTATAATTAACAACTTCTTCTAAGGTGCATTTTTCCCATGCGCTGAGAATTAACTGAACTCTAGCACTATTATAATAATGCATGTTATAAGGGTTACGAAAATATACAGAATAATCTTCTTCCGACATCTTAGAGAAAATAGTATTAGATCTCTGATTGATATCTTTAGCTATTTGAAGATTAACATGAACCATAGCTTCATTGAGATCGTTGTTTGTGCCGTTATTCCAAACCCAGTCATAAGCCCCGGCAACAACTCCTGAAAGATTTTTAGGATATCTTTCTATATCTTCCATGTGAGCAAATACAGGACGACACAACAAACCGTTAGTATAAAAGTTAGGAATAGGAGCAAGATAAAGTTCTTGATCAGCAGTAAATAATGATGTGTTAGAAAAGAACATATATACATCATTAATATAATAATCTTTAGTAAATGTTGCTATGTAAACTTGCCAAGGCATTGGTATTCTGTAAAGAAAAATGTTAGGACTATTTTCATTATCCTCGTCAGGGTTTTGTTCTTCAACACGGTTAACGTTATAGAAAACATTTTGATATGTAGGAGGACGCTCAAAAACAACGTAATTCTGACCAAGCATTCTAACGCCAGGAGGAAGTATACCAGAATCAACTGGAAGATCATTGTTATTTATATAACCACTTAAATATGTAGACTTTATATAATCAGTAGCCTTTAGACCAGTCAAAGATACGGAATTATCTTGATGATCGGTAACAATAACTTTATAAGTATTGCCGGCGGAAAAGCCGCTCATATAGTTATCAATTATTGTGATTGTATTTTGTGACATAATATTCTCCAATTACTGATTAGATATGCTTAAAGCATTAAGTATTTTTTCTTCTGTATCAATATATTCAAATCTTGAAAAATAGTAAGAATCCCTTTTCTTCTTTTTCTTTGTTTTTGATTCTTCTAATCTTTCTTTAATTATCAAAGAAAGATTAGAAATAGCCTGAACAAAATATTGTTTATCAACAACAGAAAGACTTCTTGTATTCATATCAACTTTTATATAAAGAGTATCTTCAGTACTTTTAGTGCTAAAATCATCTACTAAATCGAAAAAAGATTCAGGACGAACTTTAAATATATCAAAAATATCCCTATAAGGAATTCGACGTTTATCGCAATAATTCTCCATATCCAATTGATTAAGACCTTCAACAAGATAATATATCTTCATAACTTTATAAAAAGCAGTAGAAGAAGAAAGAAGATCAATGTTGTTCTTAGTTAAAGAGGTAAAAGGTAGTAATACTGGATAAGAAGAGTAACCTTCTTGATTAAAATTTTTATTATACTCAGATAGTATTTTTGAAAAAGAATGAGTATAACGAGAATAAATTGTGTTTTTAGAATATTCTGAAAGATACGATGAAACATCAGAATAAAAATCTAATGTTTCAGAAAGAGAAATTACAGAAAGAAAAGCTAGAAATTTAGAATAAGTGTAACCAACATTATCATCATAATTAATCCTTCTTCTGCGACCAGAAGGAACATATGATAAATCAGTCAGCATTGAGCAAACATCTTTATTTAACTTAAATTTATTAATTAAAACGGAAAAAACTTTTTGAGAAAGTTCAGGAAATTTTTCCATGTGCATATATCTGTAAAGATTAGGATACTTTTTACAGATATATTGTTCGGCCTCTTGAGGATTCATATCTCTTTCTAAGCGGAGGATGTCAGCATAATTGTTTTGCCGAGAATCAAAATATGGAGTTATACAATTAAGAGAAGATGACTGAAGATCATTATTCCATCCTCCCATCATGTAATCATTCAAAATCATAGAATGCCAGTAAGTTAAATCAAAAGAATGTAAATTATCTCTTGTATTATCAGTAGAGATCAACTTCTGAAACGACTGAGACCAACAAACAGCTCCGCTTTCATAAGAATTAGGTAAAAGCGAATGCATGTATCGACTCTTAGTGGACTTAAGAGGCTCAGAAGAATAAAAAATACAAACACTATTTGGATCAAAAGTACGAGAAAAAGACTGAGGTATAACCATTAAAGTCCATGGTATCCAAATTTCAAGATCATCTACAACAACACCTTTATACGCAGCACGAGCATTTTTGTAATTAATTTTTACCTTAAACGGAGGACGCTCGACATAATAGTTGCCGGATGTATCAATATAACGAACAGAAAGAGGAAAAAGATTTTTTTGCTTACAATCAGACTGCTGGATATACTGATCGTGTAGCATCTGTTCAGTATGTAAAGACATATTTTTTGTAACTAGAAATCTACTAATAACAGGAAGAGGCTCTTTATGCTGTGCGTAAAACCAACTCATACTATAATCATAATGGCCAGTACCAAAAGAAGATAAACTATAATGAGAAGCTTTGTCGGAATTTATCCGCACCACTGAATCGGTATTCATTATATTCTCCTATTGGACTAAAGACATTATAAAACTTTTTTTGGTATTCAAAGGTTCATCTTCAGGAATTCTATGATAATTAACGGTATCAACTACTTCTTTGGGCCAAGAACTTACAACTTCAGATATGATAGAATCAATTTCTTGAAAAAGCTCTTCTTCGGTAACATCAGATGGAAAAGAAAAAGAATAAGATAATTGGTTATTACGAGAATTATAAATATCCACTATATTATTTCCTTGTACATCCATCTTTTTAATTACAGAAAAAGAAAACCCATCTACTGAATCAACTGAAGTATAGGTGCAAAGAGTTTTACTTACGGGCGTGTAATAAGAGCAGTGACTATGATCTGGGCCAATTCCATAGGGACAAGTAGTAAGACCAGAAATTTTGGCCATAGAAGGATGGGAACATGAAGCATAATTATTTGGTTTATTGGCGTAAGCATAATCCTTAGATGTAATATCTAAAGATTCGGTTTTAGCACTTAAATGAGCACAAACGGGATATGATGTCATATTGTTAAACTCCTGATTCTTTATATTATTACCAGAATTAAAAACAACTTCATTTTTAGAAAAGTCAAATTGTAATTGAGTATTACTTATCTTTGCAGCAATATTGCTTTTAGGTTCTTTTTGAAAAAGGGTATTAATTGTTTTTTCTGCTTCATCTAAAATAGCAGTTTGATTTTTTATCTTTTTAGTTATCTTCTTTAAAAGTTTGTCAATATCTTTTGAATCATTGTCAGAAATTAATTGATTGTTTTCTTGATCCTGAGCAAAATTATTAAAACAATTTGATAACGCACAAACCCAACCATCATATTTTTCATCAATATAACGCTTAAAAACTATTGAAGAATCACCAGGAAGAGGCAATTGAATCTCAGTATTATTAGGAATATCATGATTCATTACATCTGAATAAGTAGAATCTGCAAGATTCTGCCCATTATTTGTTATAGAAACAATATAAATAAAAGGCAAAACGTCGTTAGCAGAAGATACAGTTTCTTTAGAAAAGTATTTAGAATTTATATAAACTCTGGAAGTTTGAAAAGAATCCCAAATAAAAGAAACATAATGGTCCATATGTTCAGGATAATCAACAGGCTGAACATAAAATCTTACATCAGAAAAACTAGCAAACATTGGCTTTTTACTAGCATTAAAATAATACAAATTATCTTCGGCGTCATAAATATGATTATTAACCTGCCTAAGACCAAGAATATCTGTTGTCATATTTTATCTCCTAATGCCAAGTAAGAAGGTATCCATTAATACCCTCTTGCTCTTGAGTTTGAATCCTTTTATTAAGTTCATCTATATGCTTAGAAAGAATCTGAATATGTTCTTCTAAGTAATACTTATCATTTACCAAAGAAGAAACAGTATCATCAACACTTTCTAAAACTTGTTTAAAGTTTAATTCTTTTTGAAGACGATTTACTTTAGAATGAGAAGCAGAAGAATTTATTGTGGCAATATCGTTTACAGTACAATTGTATTTTTTAAGAGTAAGAGAAAAAGTCTTTTTATTTACTGTAATTAAATCTTTTGACAATAAAAAATCTATTAAAGACTGACGAACAGATGGATAGAGAAGATAGAAAAAATTATAAGCAAAAAAGTCTAAAGACTCTGGAATTATAACTGAATCTTTATCTACAACATGATTTTCAAAAGTAGATACATATTCAGAAAGTTTATTGGAATTAACCGATTTTTTTCTGGCTTCATACTCTTTATAAAGATTAACTAAATCAAAAGAAACAGTCTGATCGTTTAAATAAATACTAAGATGATCTTCAGAAAATTGATCTATCTTATTATTTATAACTGAATTATAAAGTTGAGTAATAAAAGAAAAATATTTAAAGTTATAAGCAATTAATAAGTTTTTAGTATTCGAAAAATACTTTGATAGATTATCAATCCGGTCATTCCACAATGCATTAAAATGACTTTTAGAATCTATATGTGAATATACTTTTATCATAATACCTCTACTGAATATAATTCTATTTTTTGAGATTTAAGATATTCTAAAAATGAAGTATTAGCCAAATGCAAAGATTTAAAAGATGGATGAACAAGTTTGGCACAAGCGTAAATCTTAGCTAAATAACTAAAGTTATTAAGTAATGAATAATTGTACTTGTCTACAAAAAGTACACATTCATTTTCATTAACTAAGGTCAGATAACTTTTCTGTAGCCAAATTGTTAATGGACTCTCCAACGTTTTTATCGCTTCCTGCCACAAAAGCTTCTGATCCATCCTTCATCACCTCTAACATAGACTTTCTTGCTTGTTTAAGAGTTTCGTGAAAAGAACTCTGAGCTTCTTGAGTAGAAAAAGCTATTTGACCTATTAATGCTTCCATAAATACAGCTTGTTCGCCATAAGCCAAAACAAGAGTAGCAACTTGCTTTTCAATACTTTCAATCTTTTCTTCTAATTCATGAAACTTAGAAATAACTTCTTTAGACAAAGTATTAAGCATGTTGTCTAGTGCAATGTCTATTGTACTTTTATCTGATTTGTAATTATCTTCTACTGTCATACTGCATACCAATCAGACTTATTTGTTACATGTGAAATTAAAGATAAATTCAACATGTGAGCAATACTGGCGAGTTCTGCTCTAGTGACTTTAATGCTATCAACAGAAATAACAGACTTCATATCAGGAATAAAAGCACCAGAATCTGTTTTTCTAGCTGCAAAGTGGCCGCACTTCCAAACAAAAGCACCATTATCAAAACTATTATCTGAGTTTTGCCAATAGTGTGACTTAAATATTCTAGAAATGGGTTTAGATTCAATTATTCCTCCACCGTAAGAAACAAAACCTTCCGCGGTAGGAACACCAGTTCTATCATTTGAGGGATAATTTGTTGATGCAGTACCAGATACAACTGAATTTAAATACGCAGAAAAATCTATAGCGTCTAAATAAACCATTGTGCTTGATATCAGCTTTCCATCTGAAGATGTTTTGCCAATGTCAACCTTAAACTTTAGACCTTGATACCATGGTTTAATAGACAAAAAACCACTCTGAGTCTTAGATCTAAACCATTTTTTGTAAAGATCTTTTTCATATTCTTTTTGAAGAGAATCTGTAGTAACAGGCTCTTCAACTTGTGACATCATAAATTCTAGTTGATCTACGTCAGACATAATACTCCTTTATATCTTCCAAGCTACTTGTTCTTTAGTTGATGAACGACCACTAATGATATTATTAGCTTCGCTTATTTGCTCACTAGAAGCCCAATCCCATTGTTGCAACGCAAATTGATACATTGATTTTACCATATCTTTGTGTTGATTCCAAATGGTATTACGGATTCTTGGGGCATAAGATATAATATCTTGAGTATTAATCGGTCTAAATTCGTCAGAAACAATAAAGAATTTTACTTCTTTAATTAAAGATGAAATCTCTGCACCGGTAAAGAATTCAGTGACAGATGCAAGAGCTTCATAATCATATTCATGATCCGTTTCGATATCTCTAAGATAAATTTTAAGAATATCAATACGCTCATTAAAAGAAGGTAAACCGACAAAGACGATCTTATCAAAGCGGTCGGCACGCAACATCTCTGGACGCAAGTTGTCTAGCTGATTAGCGGCACACATTAGAAAAGTATCATCGGGAAGTTCCTGTAAACCAGTTAGGAACTCACCGTGAACACGATCAGTAGTACCGGCATCAACGCTAGAAGAACTCGCGCCACCAGAAAGATCGCGACCGAACTCGTCAATCCAAACACACAATGGAGACATAGCTCTAATTTGCGCAAAGACAGCACGCATGTTAGCTTCTGATTGGCCAACAAAAGAATTCATAACTTGACTAATACCGGTACGAGCCAAGTCAAGTTGAAGTTCTTTTGCAGTAGCTTGACAGATCGCCGACTTACCAGTGCCCGGAACACCTACCATCAATACGCGACGAAGCGGAGTAACTCCAAAACTTTGGGCCTTATCTTTATTAGCACGCAAGAAAGCAGTACGCTTAATAATGCTCTTGATATTATCAAGACCACCAATATTGTCAAAAGAAATCTTTGGAGTTATAATTTCCAAAATGCCCTTTTGTTTAACGGCAGCCATTTTGTTATCATAAATATACTTAGGATTTACTTCGCCATTAAGTAATATTGACTGCAAACAATAATCAATAAACTGATCTTCAGTTAAGCCAAGACCAGCGCGAACTAAATCTTTAACTGAATCTTCCTTAACAAAACGACCATGAGAAGAAACGTTAATGTGGTCGACTACATGATAAAGATCATCTGGAGTAGGAACGCCAATTTCTATTTCTCTAAAGATTCCTGGATAATCTTCGGGCACTGGAAAAGAAGAAATAAATATAAATTGAATAGATTCAAATGCTTCGTCCTTCCAAAAAGAATCTCGATAACGAGATACAGATGGAAGAACAGAAGGAATAAACCTGAACAAAGACATTTCAGGTTTTCCTAAAATAGGAACAATAAAAGTTACAGGCTTATTTGGTTTATTTTTAGACAAATAATCAAGTGCAACAGAAATATCAAATGTCTTAACAAACTCAACAACATTCTGTTCGTTGAGCATTTCTACAACAATGCTTTTCCATTTGTTGTCAATGTACTGAGAAAATCCATCAGTAGAATCAATAATAAAATAATCTCTAAAATCAAATTTAGTGATATAGTCTACAGATCTGCTTAACTCTGTAGTTTTTAGCCACAAAGCTGGATAACCTAGCTTAATATTATTTAAGAGCATATTTAACCTTCTATTGTATAGATTATTGCCTTATGAAAAAACATGTGGGGGAACTCACGAGAAAGGCTGCGCAAGTCCCCCCACACGAAACTGAAAACTAAGTATCAGCCCTTCTCGCCAGCGCGACGGTGGAACTCCACGTTATCGCCAGGCTGAATGACATAGTTTTCATCGAGCTTATCTTTACCCTTATAGGCAACTGCGTCTGTTGGAATGCCCCAAAGGCGAGAAAACTGCTCTCTTGCTTGAGAAACAGTCTTGCCACCAATGTTGCTAGGCTGATTGTAAACGCCGAAACGAACGTTTGCAATCCCTGTTGCAGCAGACGGCTGCTGTTGTGATGATGATTGATCCATGATATTCTCCTATTTTGATTATTTTATACCATCGCAGGTTGTTGGACCTGCGAAACCATTCTGTTATACGGTTCAGCTTTACCAAGGCCTAAATCAAAGTATACTTCGGTCTCTTCAGGACTTTGATCTAGAACAATAGTTTTGTGAACGCGTCCCAAAATAAAGGCGGCAACTGCCATGTTGGTAGCAAGCAGCTGGGTTCCGCCTTCAATTTGAGATCTTTCTTGACAAGAAAGTTCACCAGGATTTTTATCCGGTGGACTTTCATACTCAGGATGGAACGCAACCGGATGCTCGGTAACATCTTGCCCATCTCTTCTTTGATAATGATATATAGAACCAAATAAAGCGTCATCATTGCCGCCAGTAAAAACATCAATATTATTTAATTTAGAAGCCGCGTCAAAAAGTATTTTGCGCGCAGCAAAGTTATCAACAACTGCAAAGATGACATCGCCTTCCATAATAAGCTCAGAAGCTTTTACGCGAGGAGAGTCTTCGTCCGCAGTAACGCCTTTATTGTCATCAGACACTACCCATTTAGGAACTGGAATGATGGTAGTATTAGGAAAATGAGGTGTAAGCTCTGCTGCCTTGACAACAGCTTTATTTCCTAACTTAGTAAAATCTTGCCGTTCTTTATTCTTTTCTTCATAATTATCACCGTCAACAAGAATCAAACCAGAACCAGGCATCTTCCACTCTAAAAGTCTAACTAAACCTGCAGCAAGCCAGGTGCCAATTCCGCCAGTTCCTACGATAACAAATCTTTTTACATTGGACATATTATTCGCTCCTAACGGAAACAGAAACATCTCTGTAATAAGTATAGTTGCTGCATCCTGATATTGAATTGGCATAATTAGAAATATTGAAAGAATAACTGTTACGAGTGTACTCAGTCAAAATTTCTCTATAAGCTGGACATTTTGGCTCATAATAATAAGCACAAGTATGGCACTGACTGTCATTTTGATACATTTGAACATGATCTTTTATTTTTTCATCAAAGTCTAAAAGATCAGAAAGGAAAATTGGAGTTTCACAAAAACAATCGGTACCAATGTGAGAAACTTTTACACCGCAACAAATCAGATACTGACCATCATTATCAAAAATGCTATGATCATTAGAAGAATCCGAAGTTGGTACATATACATAATCGGAATCATCGTAATCATTATAAGCTAGATTAGATTTTTTAGAATTTATATTTGAAGTAAAAGAATTTCTGTAATAATCAATTTCTTCATTAATTCTCATGACGATTGGATTTCCAGAAGTATCTTTACCGAAAAAGTAAACTGGAGTACTATACGATAAATAATTCTCAAAAATATAATCTTCAGCCTTGTCACAAACAGTGGGCATACCATCTTCTGGACTTACTAAAGGAATTCCGCAAATATCACAGCAACCTACAGTTAAATTAGTTGAAGATATTTCGCACTCGCAGGCAGGGCAATGAAAAGAATTGCCGCCATTTATGTCGACTTCAACCATTATCAAAGCATTTTTGGGTAGCTTAAGTTCTTCTAATAACTCCAAATAATTTACATTATTCAATAATTTTTTAGAAGCCCCAGCCCGAGTTCCAGTCCGGGTAAGGTGAATTGAAGGCTGGTTTTGTGGCTGAAGATAACTTGGGGTCAGTGGTTGCTGAACCGAGTGTGTAGACCCCCCCTGTTGAGGGGGAAGGGCTTTTTTTACTTTGCCGGACCATTCTACAACTTCAGGATCGGGATCCTTGTCTATTTGAAAAGGTTCAAAAACATCTTCAATATCTAATTTGTAATGCTTACCAGACATTTGAAGCTCAATATGATATTGAGTAGCGCCGTTTTGAACAGAATTTTGCCATCCATATGTAATATGAATGCCATCAAAATCGGCTTGATCTTCATGGTCTGTGCCGGAAGCATACGCTGACATCTCAGGATGAGAATGAACAGAACCAACAATCAGAACATCATCTGGTTTAATTGCAGCAATACTATCTGCATCATATTTGCAATGAGCAGGTGTATTAGTCTGCTCGGGGACTAAGACTCCCCAGCCAGAAGAATCAGTCTTGTTTGTGTCGTATGTCAAAATAACAATAGACTCGGTGCCATGCTGGCTATGAACAAGTCTAAAGAATTCATCCAACTTATCTATAATTTTACGAGGAATAAGCGGCATTAAATAGGCGCACTCTTCTTGAACATCAATAAATTGTTCAGGAAGAGAATCTGTAGAAACTGATACTGAGCGACCAACAAAATTGTTAACAACTTTAAAGAGTTGAGGCTTGCGTTCAATCTTAGGCTGCTGAGGAGCAGTATAAGAAGAAGTATTATTGTAATAAGTTGTTGAGCCATAACCAATTGCACTAGAATTATAACTAGTTGCAGGTTTATTTGGTTGTGCCACCGGCTTTATCTCTATGGCTTGATTAGAAATCAAATAATAAATTTGAAAGCCCATGCCTTCAACAACATCGCATATATCGTTTCGATCTGCAACAAAACACGGAACGCCGGAAGGCATCCAAAAATGTTTTAGATCATCAAGTGTTATTTGTGACATAATATCTCCTTATTATTAGAATAATTGACTATACGGTATGGCATAACCCAGATTTGCGGAATTATGATTTTTAATATAACTAAAAACTGAAGGACTAGAATATACTTTTATTTGTTTAGATACAACATTTTCATGGTGAACAATATTAGAGGCAGAAAGATTTGAACAATCATCATTATTTAAAATATTGTCAAAAATTTGCTGTCCATAAGGAGTAACAGCTCCACTAAGAGTAGAGCAATCTCTACAAAGTTTATTAATGTGTAAAACTATATTTTCATTATCTTCTGCTGGCGAAATGTCATTTAATTTATGCCAACAATCAGGATGAGATTTTTTATTTACATACCACGTATAATGTTTAGAAGGTATTGGAATCATATCTGATTCATGAGAAAAGTGTCCGCAAATACACTTAATAGAAGTTGCCCAATTCTTATTTGCACAGGAATTGCAAATAGGCCATTGTATATAATTTGAATCAACTACTGAATGAACCCCATAAAAAGAAACAGGCTCTATATTTGATGGCATTAATGTACTGCAAATTTTACACGTAGATGTATTAACGTAAAGAGCATAGTCTGAAGATAAACAATGATCGCAAAGAACACTGGGTAAAGTTGTCAGATCAGATTGTTGTTTTAAATACCATATATTATAATTATTAGATCCTAAATTAGAATTATAAAGGGAATTTTTTATAGCATGTAAATTAGAACAAGTTGGACAAACAGCTAACTGATGAGTATAGCTAGCATAATAAACATCATTTATTTTAGAATAAACTAAAGACTGATGAGAAGCTGATACTTGAGCAGTATCTCCAGTTTCATAAATAATTGCAGAAACAGTTTGAAAAACCTCTGCATTTTCATTTAAAAAGGGGTTTCATCCTCTTCATCGTTTTCTTCTTCTGGGTACTCTTCTTCTTCGTGGAAAGTGGAAGTTTGATTCAAAGTAGTTCTGCTCTCCCTAAATTCATCACTCTGTTTATAGGGATCAACTCCAGAATAAGTAGTCGCAGAGCTGTTATACGAAGTGACAAAGTAATTCATAATCTGCTTTGAATCAATAACGCCATCATTACGCTGCAAAGCGGTAATGGGTTTTATATGCTCTCTGTCATCATAATGAGCCTGATAAGCACCAATAATGGCCATTCTTAAGGTAAAAGGAACGCCGGTTGGATGGTGCGCGCCTTGAGAATCAATATCATGAACATGAATTGGAATCCAACATGAATCAGTTGTAGTCCATTCATAGCCTTGGTTAAGAGTCTTTTCTTCCCAAACTTTAGGATCCCATAAATAATTAAATGTTTTATCGTTACTATACATTTCTTGATAGAAACGGGGACCGTCAGTTTCGCTCATGTTCGCGTCATTGTAAGATTCAGAGCCAGAACAACGCTCAACGGCCAAAGCAAGTCTTTCATTGAATGGAAGATTAGACCAATCGTCATTATGATACAGGCAAATCCAACCAACACCGTTGCCGCGGTAACCTTTGCAATTAATGTTTGGCAAATTGACATGATATAACTGAATATCAAGATGAGTAGCCGGAACCGTGCTGTAAAAAGTTCTTGCACCCAACAAATTATTATTCTTGAAATCTATGATAACAATTCTATATGGTTGAGCGAGCAAATACTTTTTAGCATTTGGATCTTTTTCGTACCCACCCCAGTTTACATAATAAGAACCTGGCTTGTGCTGATATGTAACTTGAGTATATGGACCGGCTTTACGAATAGACAAAACACCAGTTCCGTCTAATGGCATTAAGCCAGTATCAAAAGCAGCATAGTTTGAAAACTGAGCATAAAAAGAACGAATGTCTTTATCAGTTACATGGTCTAAATTAAAAGAATTTACTTTAGACCGAAATACTACATTTGAATTATCTTTCAAAAATGTATATGCTACTTTATCCATATAGTTTTATATCTCCAATTTATAGTTAATCTTGTTTAAAAAGCTCTTGCAAACCAGCATCAATATCATTTTGGAAATCACCAAAAGCTAAAGCAAACCAGTTAGGATCCTTCTCAGCAGTCTTAACAACTGCAAGCTTAGAAGACAATGAATGTTGAATGTCTATCAAATCAGATAAACGATCCATTGCTTTAGAAACCTTCTTCAACTCATCTTTGCTAGGATCCAAAGTAAGAACAAATCTTAAAATTGGTGTATCTCCTATTGTAAAATGATCTACAATCTTAGATATACGAGACTGTACAATGTCAAGTTGTCCTTCGATATCTTCTTTTGCTTTTGCGGCCATTTCAAAAGAAAATCGAAAGTTTTCAATTTTATCTCCCATTTAAAAACCTTTCGTCGTCTTTCTGTTTTTTAGAAACTCTCTAAACTCCAAAGCAGACCACCAAACAGAAGCAGCGCCTACAACAATCTTTGTCAAGATTCTTGCAAGCTGAACTTCTGCTGCTGAAGCTAGACTTTGAGAACTAGATATTCCCTGTATGTCGAAACAACAGTCATCAAGATAATTCTGAACTTTGTTCTTGTATTGTATTTCTCTGAGATTTTCTGTTGTCATTTAAAGTTTCCTTTTCTAGTGGTACAAGTCGTTTCTTTTTATTATTATAAACTTTAAGAATTAGACCACCCAAAATAAAAGGCGCAGCTACGAGATGCATGATAACTCTTCCTGTTTTATCTGACGATACTTTCTACCATCAGATCCTATATAGTTAAATAACACTTCAAATAAAGCTACAAATAAAAGTGCAAATGGAGTAACTACAGGATTTATTAATAATAAAAGAAATATTATTAAAGCAGTAAATACTCCAGCAGTAGGTCCAGACAAAAGAATTGACCTACGAACTTTTGAAGATAGCTTTTTGAAATTCTTGATACGAGTTATTCCAATTCCAATAAATGGTAAAGGTATAATATAAGGTATATCAACTTGGGCACCGTTTGCGAGAGCCGCAAAATAGTGACCAAGCTCATGAGCAATAAGAACCAATGTTATAAAAAATATTAATGGATTATGAAGTATGGTATAATTTATTGCAGCAAAAGCAACAGAAGTAGCTAGTAGCAAAGCAATAGATTTGATGTTTGAATTCATAACGAACGAAGAACATGATTGATTTGCGTAGTATTCATATTGTTGAGCTTATCGAAAAAGTTTGAATCAGAATTCTGAATAAACTTATTGTCGATAAGATCACGCTGAGATTGCTGAACAGAAAGCCTAGCATTGCGCAAGGCTGCTTCCTGAGTAAAATTACTGTCAAGAACAGCTGGATTCGGCGTTACTTGCAATTTTTCAGCTAAAGACAAATACATAGATCGTTCTTGGGCAAGAATATGACTTGTGATTCTAGTTAAAGTGCCGATGTAAACAGGCACATAAGAATCAGTTATGTCAACTCCAATCTTCTTCATAAACGTTTTAAAAGAATCAGAGGCAGAAGATGAGGCAGAAGAAAATGCATCATCCATGATGCCAATAATATTTATCCGTCTAATAATATTAATCTCTAGATAATTATATAAATAAAGATCGCTAAACCTACCACCAGTAAGCTGATCCATAACATCATTAATAGTGGAAGTATAGGCTACAGGAAGAGCACTTGCAATCCAATAATCATACGAACCAATAACAGCTTGAGAAAACTTTACTCTTAATCCGTTGACTCCATCTAAAGCATCGTCGTCATTATTGTCTATATTTTTAGAAATATGACTATAAATCTGATTTTCTTTATTTTTGTCACTTGAGGTACTAGAAGAAAAATCTAGGGGTTTAGAAGAGTCTTTTGAAGGATCATAATTAAATAGATCATCGTCATTCTGAAAAATGGGATCAGACATAATAAGAGCCTTTCACTAATTTGCGGTACTTTGATTTGTCTGTTTGGTTATAATCTGAAAAAGCTCTTGATTTAATGAATTAAAATTTCTCAAAAGTCTTACAAAGTTTTCATTTAAAAGAATAATTTTTGAATTGTCAGAAGAAGGATTGGTATATATGTCTATGATATCTTTCCGGATTTTTTCATATTGTGATGCTAGATCTTTTGCTTCGAGTATAATAGCGTTAACATGAGTAACATCATCATGAAAATTATCGACAACTTCATCAAATATTTTATCAATGTCTTCTGACATATTTTCTCCCAATTGTTTAGTACCGCACCTGGGAATTGAACCCAGCAAATGGATGTTTATAAGACATCTGTGTTCGACCAGCTCACCCGTGCGGCGAGCGATCATATTCGCACTGATATCGTTATAAATCCTTTTGCGTTCATTAATTCTCCAGTATATCACATTACGAGCCCGATGCAGGAATTGAACCTGCGACCACCCGCTTACAAGGCGGGAGCTCTACCTCTGAGCTAATCGGGCTAACATCAAAGATGACTTAAAATAAATTTTAGAACTATTTATTGGAAAATCAGTAAAATCTGATTTAGTCAATTTTCTTTCTAACCTTTGCTCCAAACAAGCAATACACAACATGCCAGCATCAAGATTGGCAAGAGCCCATACAGAATCATGGACCATATAATATTCACCTATATACAAAG